>ERZ772764.610-NODE-610-length-24304-cov-3.836199_pt1 | contig 24304 bp, 26 predicted proteins | sample MGYA00512163_ERZ772764 | MGnify/ENA primary metagenome ERZ772764 (study PRJEB29015, sample SAMEA2737903) | human oral metagenome | biome: human oral; feature: human-associated habitat; material: dental | place: China | collected 2094 ... | reverse complement strand
TGGTTCTGGGGCTTTCCCTTGCCAATCCAAGGAATCCGGGCCTCCACATCTCACGCCCTATACCGCAGGATAGGGCAGGATGGGGCATACTGAGTGGCACGGGGGTGGCACGAGATGTGGCACGAGATGTCGTGCCACAAGCTCCCGCAAGAGGAGGAGGACACATGGGCAGGCGAGCATTCGGGTCGATCCGCAAGATTTCGTCCGGCCGATTCCAGGCCAGATACACGGGGCCGGATGGGCAGAAGCACCCCGCTCCCTCGACCTTCGCACGCAAAGGCGACGCCGACGCCTGGCTCGCCCGCATCCAGACGCAGATCGCGATGGGGGAGTGGCGCAGCCCCGAGGAGATCGAGCGCCAGGAGCGCGCCTACGAAACCGAGGCCCGCCGCGCCTCACTCCTTTTCTCCGACTGGGCAGACGAATGGCTCGCCTCCCTACCCTCCCTCGGCCGCTCCCCAAAAACCGTCCAAACACACACCTACCGGATGCGCCGACTCCTCGACGAATTCGGGAGCCACCCCCTCGCGCAAATCACCCCCGCCGACGTCTCCGCCTGGTACTCACGCACCTGGGAGGAGAGCGGCCCCGGCGTCACCAGGCCCGTCTACATGACCCTGTCCACCATGATGAGCGCCGCGAAACGCCAGCGCCTCATCGAGGAAAATCCCTGCCAAATCCCCGGTGCCCAAGACCACAAACCCACCGGCGGGGCACACCGCCAGGTCGCAACCCCCGCCGAGGTCCGCGCAGCCGCCGCAGCCATGCCCGACTACCTCGCCCTCGCCACCCACCTCGCCGCATGGTGCCAGCTGCGCGAGGGAGAGATCATCGGCCTACAACGCCGAGACATCAACCTCGATGCCGCGACACTCACAGTCGCCCGACAGATCCAGTACCTCACCGGCGAGGGGCCTCGCAGCCTCCCCCCGAAATCCGAGGCGGGAACCCGCACCCTCTCCATCCCCGCGCGAATCATCCCCCTCATCCAAACCCACCTCGACACCTGGACCGGCCCCGACCCCGACGACCTCGTCTTCCATCGCATCAACGACCAGCGCGCGCCAATCCACCCCAACAGCCTCCGCAACGCATGGAACCGAGCGCGCGAAGCCGCAGGCATCCCCCAACTTAAATTCCACGACCTCAGACACACTGGACTTACCATCTACGCCCAACAGGGCGCCACCCTCGCCGAGCTCCTCCACCGAGGAGGCCACTCCGACGTATCTGTCGCCCTCCGCTACCAGCACGCCAGCCGCGAGCGCGACGCAGCCCTCGCATCGCTCATGGACAAGAAAATCGAGGCATGAGATGATCCCCGCCGGATTCCAAAGCGACAAGGACGCTCGAGCCGCGGGATACATTCCCGGTCACGAGGCCGCCAAGGTCTCCCGACTCAGCCTCAGCCGCCTCCACGCACTCTCCCGCAGTGGCGACGCCCCCACCCCAACGAGAGTCGGACACGCCTACTGGTGGAGTAAACAAGAAGTCACCACATGGGCCCAGACCCGCACACGCATCCGCGAGCGCGGAGCACCTGCACCGCTGTGCTCCGCGCGATCCTGCAAGCGCCCCGCGGTTTCTCGCGGCCTATGCCTCATGCACTACAAGCGCGCCCGCAGCGGACGTCCTAAGCAGGAGCACATGGTCGGAGATCCAATCGGTGCAGGACAATGGGGAATCCTCAACGAAAACGAGGAGGGGATCGCCTGTCATGAGTGCGGGCGCCGCTTCCACGGACTCGGAATTCACGTCTACACCGCGCATGGCATCACCGCTGCCGAATACCGAGACGCTTACGGCCTTCCCCGGGGCACCCCACTCGCCTCAAAACGCACCCGCGAGACCTACTCCCAACGGGCTCTCGAGAACGATTCGACCCGTCTCCTCGACCAGTACCGAGATCCCGTCAAAGCCTCGCGCTCGCGAGGCCCCGACGCTTTCGATGCCATGGCTCAGACACGCCGTGGAATTCCCGTACCCGATGTAATCCACACAATGCCGCTCCATGATGAGCATGAGACCCTCATGGCCGCCTACCTCACCACGCGATACGGCATCACGAAACAAAACCACATGTATGATCTCCGCCTTTGGGTCAGATGGCTCGAAGCACAAAACATATATATCCTGGCTGCTCGGCGTCGAGAGGTCGACCGGTGGGTCAGCGAGCGACGAGACAGCGGACTGTCTCTCAGGACCATCCACGGGAACATTTCAAGCGTTCGAGGCTTCTATCGGTGGGCGATCGAAGAGGAGTACACCAGCGACGATCCGACGCGCTACACCCGAGTCTCCTCGCCGCCACGAGTAGACAGGAAATTCCTCTCTCTGCCCGACACCCGGCGACTCCTCGAACGCTCCCTCACTTTCAAAAATGGACTTTTGGCCCCTCAGATCCACCTCTGGGCACTATCCGGACTGCGACCCGGGGAACCACGAAAGCTCCTCATTGAGGACTTCGAGTTCTACGACGGCAAGCCGACACTCCTCGTCGACGCGTCAAAAACCCCAGGCCGCGAACGACTCACCCTGCCAAAATCCACCGCGACTCTACTGGACAAGGCTGCTGCTGAGAGAAAAAACGGTCCCCTGATACTCAACCCCCACACAGGTAAGGCCTGGACAGGAGCGAATGAGCGAGTCATTTTCTACCAACTCCTCGAGGACGCAGGACTGCCGACGATCACGCCGTACAGTCTGCGGGTCGGGTTCATCACTCATGCCCTGGGGGCGGGGATCAATGAGCGACTCGTCATGATCTCAGCGCGCCACTCGTCCACTGCGGCCACCACCTACTACGACAGGCTGCGCGACAAAATCGAGAGATCCGTCGGCGTTGAGATGGAGGGAATCATCGAAGCGCAGAGGCCGACCGGTCGGCCTCGACAAGTTGAGCAACTGACAGGCCGTAGGCTTCGGTTCTTCTCGGAGGATTCAGCCTACGCGGCCGGATACATCCCCACTACGGACGCGACAGCACTCCTAGGCATAGGACACATGCACCTACTAGCGCTAGCGAGGAAAGAGACCAATCCTCCTCCTGCCCCCGCCCTCGTTCGTGGCGCCTACTGGTGGCATCGCGACAGGCTCCTCGCCTGGAACGAAACCCGACCTCGCCGATCAACTCCAACCTGCTCTCTCGACGCCACCTGAACACAAAGAAAAGCGCCCCGCCCCCTCACATGTTGAGGGGACGGGGCACGGTTCCGCATTGTCAGTGTCGGCAACGACTCGGGCACGGAAGATTCTCAGACCGGAGGAGTCCGTCCAGGCGCGGATCATCGAGCAGTGATGGCCTGAATACACGAAGCCGCCCCCACCCTCACAAAATCGGAGGGCGGGGGCGGATTCTTACAGATCGGCAGACAGTTCCTCAGGGACATCAGGCGCGGGAGGCGCCTCAACACCATCAGGCAGGAGCATGAGTAGCGCATCCGAGTAAGTGATCAGGACCCGCGCGTACTCGATCGCCGCCCAGGCTCGTGATCGCTCATGATGGCGATCCGCCACCAGGTCGTCGATCCGCTTCTCCTGCTGCTGCACGCGCTCCCACAGGTCCGTGATCTGCGCCTGCATCACCGTGAGCATCGTCTGCTCCCGTGAGGACCTACGATTCGTCAGGTGCCCGACGAGGCCCGAGGCGAACGCGATGAGGGCGACGACCACGGCGTCGGTGAAATCAATCGGCGGCACCCGACTCACCGCCACCGGTCGCGGCCTCCAACCAGTCGAGAATCCCCGTAGGCTTCGCCGCCGTGTACACGAGCTGCCCCACCGCGATCACGACGGACAGCTCGGCGAGGATCACCTGCCCCTGCGTGGGGAAGCGGGTCACGACCCAGGCGAGGACGCCCAGGACCAGGTAGACGCCGAGCGCCACCCACCGCTTCGCCTGGCTAGGCCAGCTGACGCGGGTGATCACGGCGACGAGGACAGGGGCGATGACGCCGAGGGCGGCGGGGAGAGTCATCGTCTCGATCACTTCTCTCCTCCTCCTTCGATTTCGCGGCGGATCTCGGCGACAGCATCCGCCACGGACTTCGTGACCTGTTTGCCCATCGCTTCGAGCATCTCGTTGTTCGCCTCCCAGGCGCGGGCCGCGAGCGCCCACCATTTCTCGTAGGAGACGACGGACACTCCGGTGATCGGGTACCAAATGTTCGCCTCTTCCTGGTCGATGGTGCGGGCGCCGCCGAGTCCCTGGAAGTAGCAGAGGGCGTAGGCGGGGCCGTCGGGCAGGTCGGCGCGGATGAGAGCGGGTGCTGCCATGGTAGTGAGATTCCTTTCGATAGCAGTGTCAAGGGCCTTGTTGGTGGGACCAGCAGTGTCTGCGGATCCGTAGGAGGTGGGCGGCCTCAGGACGTGCGTCCACTGGCTGCTCACGGTCAGAGGGTGGGAGGTGAAACGTACGGTCCGGGACTCGCCGCCCGTCTGGTCGCCGTCCTCACCGTCGATGTCCCCGGTTTCAGAGATCCACAGCTCGGACAGCTCGTCGTACCCGGTGATCATTGCGACGTGGCCGGTGCCGCCGGACGCGCCCTCGGACAGGATGGCGTCGCCGACCGCGTAGTTTTCCGGATAGGGACCAGCGGCCGCGTAGTCGAGAATGGTGAATTCTCTGGCGGCTGCCTCGGCGCGGATCGACCCGGTCCACGTCGAGGGCGGGAACCGGGGTGTACACCCGGATTCGTTGTACGCGTAAGGCACCGCTGACGAACAGTCGGCGTTTCCCCCGCGCCGGATGTCCCATCGCTTCGGCTGGGAGTAACCGAGGTCCCAGTCGTCGCACATTTGCCGCATGAGCCATGCGGCGTCATTCGGGAAGGGCAATTTGCGTTTCTCCTTTCGTTTTGGGTATGGCGAAGCCCCGCACCTGGCACACAGTGCGGGGCGAGTTCGGATATGACGGCGAAGAGGTGTGCGACTACACGCTCTGAGTGTCTCCACCCTCAGCCGTCGAGGGGGGAGACTCCGCTATCAGAGGTGTGCGGGGTGAGCGCATACAGGATGTGCGCGTCAGTCACCCCCGCAGGATTGACACCCGGCTCTGGCGGCAACGCCGCGACCGCCAGCGCATATTGTGCGGCCGCATACTCGTAGACCGTTGCGATTGACGATGTGCCGCTCTCGTCGACTGGCAGGGTGACGAGGCGATCCCATGCCGCGTCGATCTCCGTTGCGGTCATCCCGATGGATGCGCCGAGGGCTCTGGCTCTGTCCTTGAGGTGGGCATCGTCTCTGGCTGCGATGATCGCTGCCGACGAAGCTGTGGGCATGATTTTCCTTTCATGTTTTGATGATCCAATTCACCGCCCTGTACGGCGGTAGATTGTTGTGCGCTTGGCTCTCACCGGCGTTGGTTGCCGCGAGATATGGAGCGCCTGGGTTCCAGTTCGAGAGTCCCTCCCAGCCAGAGCCGCTCCCGACGTTTGTCGAGTAGATGCCTGCTCCGGGCGACCAGCGTCCCTCGGTGCCTACGATTTTGTGTGTGTGTCGCGGCATCTCTTCCAGGACGTGCGTTGCTTCGCCTCCGACTGACCCCAGTGGATACGCCTGGGATGAGCCGAGGACTCCGCGTTCTCGCATGTCGGGCACCTGGAACTTTTCTCCTGTGCCGGTCGCTCCCAGCACTGCCGCGAGCGCCGGGTAGAGAGTTTTCGAGTATGAAGCTCCGTCGCAGAGGAGGAAGCCTCGTGGCGGGTTTGCTCCTGCGTAGGGTAGGAGAGCGCCTGTTGGGAGGCCCGTTCCTCCTGCGCGGCCGATGATCGTGGAGCGTCGTAGGACGGTGAGGACCCATACCCGTTGCCCTTTTTCTAGTGGGCCGATGAGGTTTGTTGGCTCGCGCAGGATGGGTGTCTGATCCCCGTCGAAAAGGATCTGCAGGGGTGATGAGCTAGTAACCGTTGCCCACCGATAGGACGCCGCTGACTCGGCAAGTGCTTTCACCTGGGCGAGCGTTGACATGAGATAGTCGAGTGTCGTCATAGGTCTACCACCTCGATGAGCGTTGATTTTACGAGCGCGGTCGGGTCGAGCTGATACTCGATCGACTGGAGGACGACGCGAGAGTCAGCTCCTTGTGAGCGGAAGATTCCGGCGTGATTTGGCGCGACAGGAATCGGCATATGAGAAACCTGTAGTTTTGCTTGTGGCGTGGACGCCTCGATGAGTTTGCGGCGCGCTTTCGCGGTGATCGTCGCCTGGTCGGCTGCCTCAACTCCGGTTTCGGACACTGTGATCCACCGGCCTCGACGCTGCCTGGAAAACCGAGATTGCGGGTCCTCGTTTGTCGCCACGCCAACGAGAGCGGGCCTGTCCTGGTCCCCCTGCCCGACCAGGAGGACCCTGTTCGGCACCGCCGCGAGGTCTTGCTCTCTGGTCCATTCGGCCGAGTGGATCGCGGTTTCACCCTCGACGAAATTGAATGTTCGTGCGCGGGCGGCGGGTCGCACGTAGGGCTCGAGGTGGACTACACCTGCCCCGTCGGTGAAACAGGCCCAGTATCCTGCGGCGTCGAGGAGTTCATTCACGACTGTGAGAACCGAGGTCCCCGGGTCCCAGACCATCTCCGAGGCAGAAGTCGCCGTCGAGGGAGTGACCGCGACACGAGTCTCTCCAGCGTCACGTATGAGCTGATGCGCCGCCTCGACGAGATTCGTCCCTGCGGGGACGGCGAGGGTCTGCTCGATACTGTCCCCATCGAGGACGGCCAGTTTTCCGAGCAGATCCACATCCCACGAGGTCCCTGACTCTGAATGCGAGTCCTGGGGAGATGAGAGGAGAAACACTCCCAGGGACCACGGCTCCATGCCGACAGGCTCGTAGTCGATCCGCACCCGGTGCGAAAGCCAATCGATCTCTTCACCAGTCTCCTGGATCGACAGCTGCCCGGAGGCGCGCAGACGCGTCGTCGCTGACAGGGACACCGACCCGCCCATTACACCGTCCAGGACGCGGATTTCCTGATCCTGCTCGTCGAGGAGGCGCACGACGAACTCGGCCTGCCTGTGCGAGCTCACCTCCGTTCGACCTCCTCCACTACGGCGGCCACTTGCCATTTCCCGCCGACTGCACGGTCCATCTGGACCCCGGACAGAGATCCGTAGATGCGCCTCCCCAGAGGATCGCGATACAGGAACGGCGCAGGCAGGTATGACAGCTCCTCTAGCCGTCGAATAAGGTCGAGTCTTTCATCCAAGAGCGTTGCCGACACAGACACCGAGCGTTTACGTTGGGTTCCCGACATCTCAACTCCGAGGCGGCGCCCCGCGAAGTAATGTACTTTACGGTTCACGAGCCCTACAGCAGTTGAGTGCTGTGGGTCCCAATTGAGCGGAACCGCCGTCGAGAATCCTCTTCCACCGGAGAGCCATACAGCGTCCGAGTCCGCATGCAGCTCGATGATCCTCGACGACGACGACGGTAGGTCCGTCAGAGCAGACACCCGGTAGAGGGTCGTCCCCGCAGACAGCGATTCCCGATCAGTTACCGAGGATGAGATCGCCACACTATCAGCGACGACCTCCCAGGTCTCGCCCCCGTCGACCGACCGCTCGACGCGATTCGAGACCGCCGCAGGACTGTTCGGAGTCCCAATTGTTGTTGAGAAATTTGGCACTCCCGACCAACGCACCGAGTATGATTGGCCTCCGATCGTCGCGTTAGGCCCTGAATCTCCATCAAAGTATTCCGCCCCGTATGCGTGCGCCTCGTCTTCGCTCTCAAAAGGGCCATATACTCCGAGCCTGTCGAAGATGATCTTCGCCCCCGGCCTCTTCGGAATGGCGATGACGAATATGCCTCGATTGTCTGGCCATTTCGATTCATCATCTGGAATCGTGAAGGTGAGAATATTCAGCCCTCTAGTGTACTCATCCTTTGAATCGGCTGGATAAATATTCGTGTATGGGCTCGCGGCATGCTGAATGTACGTCCTTCGATTCAATTCGGAAATCTCTCCGTCCGCCTCGAATCGTAGGACATACGACTTTCCCCGAAGCATTGGAATTCCGCCCTGACTGATGAAGGCTTTCGATTCCTTGAGGACCTCAATCTCAGCCCCACCATTCGGAGCGCTTCGCACCACTGTCGAGGTGCCTACCTCCAATCCATAGACCCCTCGAATTCCTCCATTCCCGTTAAGGACCATCCGAGGGTTGTACACCCTGTTTTCAAAAGTCCTACTCGTAGGAAGCGGAGCCTCGTTCATGATTGACAGCACCGCGAGCCCCTGGGCCTCATCCCACGTCGCCTCGGCCCTCGGCACTGGGGGAGCCGGAAAGGACACCGAGAATCGCGCTTCCGCCCATGTGGACCACAGGCCGTGGCCGGACCGCACGCGGACCCGCGTCGAATAGGACGCCGCGTCAGTCAGTGGTGTCGAAAAACTCAGCGTCTTTGCGCCGCCCGAGACCTGGGCCCGCTCGACGACAGCGCCGGATGCATCGAGGAGCTCAGCCTCGGCCGCCGACTGCCCCGCACCCTGCGCCTGGAAGAACTCCCAGGTGATCGCGCAGCGAGACAGATTCAACGTCGCGCCCCCGACTGGGGACGAGATCGTCACTGTAGGCACGTCCGCCACAGTGAACGCGTTGACGGCGGACCATGCGGAAAACTCCGCATGCAAGCCCTTCGTGCGCGCCTGCCACTCATAAGACCCCGCGACGAGGGTGACCGACAGCTGATGAGCAGTCGTCAGACTCCTCGTCGTCCACGACGACGCCCCACGATCCCGATAGCGGATCTCGGCCGCCGACTGACTCGTGGAATCGACCGGATTGTGATCCCACTCCAGGACGACAGCCCCCGACTGGACGGTGCCCGCGGGGCACACAAGCCGCGGAGGGTTCGGTTTTGCGAGCAGCTGCACCGTGGGAGACGGCGCCGACAACGGCGAGGACACCCCACCGTCTATTTGCTTGACCGTGTACGTGTGAGTCACCTGAGGATCGGGGCCTACGTGGGTGAACGAGGGCACGACGCCGGACACGACCGGAGCCTCCCCGACCTTCACCCCGTTGTCGAAGACCTCGAAGGCCCCTCCACCGGGATAATTCGCCAACCACGAGACGATGATGCTCCCCGACGAGTCCTTCGCCGCAGTCACCCCAGACGGGGCCGCGACACTCGACGTCACGGCCGACGACGCATCCGCATGCGCCGAGTACCCGCCCGAGTTCCAGGTCTGCACCCGATACTCGACCTGATCATTCCCGGGCATAGCCGTATCAGTCCACGACGTCGCAGACGGATCTGTGAGCCAGACCATCTGCTTCCACTGAGGGTCACCCAAACTCCGACGCTGTACACCGATCTGCTGCACCGGCGCCTCAGTCGATGCCCCCGGCAGAGTCCAGGATACGAGAACCTGTTTTTCAGACTGGCGAGTTGCCGTCACCGCAGACGGTGCACCAGGTGCCCGATACTGGCGTGCGGGGATCTGAATCCACGCCTCAACCGAAGGATTACCGCCGTTCCAGATCGGCCCCAGACTCGCGCCGACCTTGATCCACTTCGACTGCCCGTACGCAGTCCACACGGAGAAACGCCAGTCCGAAATGACTTTCGTGACCGTCGCCCCATACCCCGACGAGAAAGAGAATCCCTCAGAACCGGAACCGCAGTCCCCCCACCACGACCACGTCGACGAGAACGAGTGTCCATAGCCGTCAGAGCGCGCGTACACAATCGCATGGACGTTCACCCAGCCACGATCCGGGTCCCCCTCATACGACAGGTCAATCCCAACCGACATATACCCCGACGACGCAGACCACGTAGCCACAGCCGTGTACTCCTTCCTCTCAGATGCCCATCAGCTCACGAGCCCGCGAGCGCGAGGCCGCGCCCGTTGCCTTGTCGACGGCGTTTTCCGCCTCGACGATCATCCGTCCGATGAGGGCTCCGTCTATGTCCTTGACGATGAGGACGTTGGGTGTGTTGGTGGAGCCCCGCAGGAGGTCCCACTGGTTGGAAGTGAAGACCGGCTCGGGTTTGCCGGTGCGGTTTTCGACCACGGTGATACCGGGCTGGAGGAGTCCTCCGTTGTCGTAGAGGAAGCGTCCGGCGTGGGCACCTCCATAGACGCCGGTCTCTCGCACGTTCATCCCGAACGTAGGTGCCTCGACCATCATCCCGTTTCCTGAGGCGATGGCGACGTGGTGTGCGCCTCCTGCGCCGGGGGCGCCTCCCCAGAAATACAGGTCGCCGGGTAGGACGGCCCCGTGGGGGACAGCGCTGGAGGCGGCCTGGAAGGTGGACGCGGTGTGTCGTGGGACATCGACGCCGAGCTGGCGTAGAGCCCACACGACGAGGCCCGAGCAGTCCACGCCCCCGGGGACGTCGACGCCGCCCCATACGTAGGGCGTGCCGATCGCGAGGCGAGCCTGTTCAACCAGGCTCGACGCACTCATGTTCTTCGTGGTTTCTTGGAACCAGGCTCCGAACTGGTCGATCCACGAATAGGGGAGCGTCCGGCCTGCGTCGGCGAGCATCCCTTTGCCGGGAAGCATTCCCATGATCGCGTCAATTGGTTTGCGGATCAGATTCGCGACTGCGCCGAGCGGGTCAGTGATGATCGACGACAGCGCTCGGGCGGAGGTTTGCAGCCACCCGAGGGCGCCGGAGATCCCACCCTCGACGGCATTCCAGATACCGCCGGATGCGAACGCCTGGCCTCGGTCGCCGCCGGGTAGGGACCGGCCGTTCGAAGCTGCGGCGTTCATAGCCGCGACCGCACTGGGTCCGCCGACGGCGCGCACCCACTCGGGCCGCATGATCGCTTCACCTCCAGATAGGGCGAGCATGCCGCCACCATCAGGGGAAATGAAATGATAGACATCGCGGCCGGGAGTGTAGCCGGGGAGAACACCACCGGACGCATACCCCGGAATCCGAGCCGCCCAGGGCAGTCTCACGTCGCTACCGATTTTCTCAGCGAGGGCGTTCGCCATCGCGCGCAGTCCATTGTTGTAGACCGTGTCGATAACAAAATTGATTGGGACGGCCGCGATTCCCTTGATCGCATCCCACACGTACCCGATATTGTCCCTCATGGTCTCAAAAGCTTTCGCCACGCCGAGCGTGAAGCCCTCGATCATGCTTTTTACCGTGCCCGTGATCCAATCAACCACAGGAGAGATGACGGACTTGATGCCGTCCCAGACTGCTGTGATTTTGTCCCACAGCCACTGGGCGCCAGCAGAGATCCCCTCCCAAACCCCCTGCAGGGCAGGCAGGGCCCAGGTCTGGAACCAGTTGACGACGGGGGCAGCGATGGCCTTGATCCCATCCCAGGCTGCTGTGATTTTGTCCCACAGCCACTGGGCGCCAGCAGAGATCCCCACCCACACACCCTGCAGGACAGGCAGGACATGCTCGACAAACCAGTCGACCACCACGGATACCACATATTTGATGAGGTCCCACGACAGTTGCATGAGGCCCGCGAAAACCTCGACCCCGAATTTTATGCCCTCCCACACACCCTGCAGGACAGGGAGGACATGCTCAACAAACCAGTCGACCACGACCATCACGGTCGCTTTGATGCCCTCCCACGCGGCCGTCACAACGTTCCGGAACGTTTCTGAGTGATTCCACGCGTAGACAAGGCCCGCGACGAGCGCCGCCAATCCCAGGACGACTAACCCGATGGGATTTGCGTTCATCGCCGCGTTGAGCAGCCACTGCCCAGCCGCCGCGATCTTCGTCACGGCCGTGGAAGATTTGAGGCCCCTCACCCAGTCGACGGCATACATCCCAGCGAGGATCGCCGTCTCGGTCTTGTCCGCAATGAGAGCCCCCGTGTGCACCGCGAGCGCCGTCGACGCGCCATACAGGCCGACCGTGAACTTCACGAAGGAAATCCCCGCCATCACGCCTTTCCACGCGGCGAACGCTCCGACGATAGCGAGGATTGTCTCTTTCTACGCGAGAAACTCGCCGAGGATGGACACGAAATCCTCGAACGCTTGATTCTGCTGGAGAGACGAAAAGAACTCTTGGACAGCAGGGATCAGGGAGCCCGTGAGAATGTCCCACGCTTCTTGTCCGAGCTCATGCACGTTGAAAAGGAACTCAACGAAAACGGAGTCCTCCTCGAGACCGAAAATCGGGCCCGAGAAATCCCCGTTAGCGAGAATGTCCCACACACCCTGCAGGCCGGGGAGGAGATCCTCTTGAATCCACGCAAACGCAGCGGTCGCAGACTCGGACATCTCCTCGAGAGCGTTGGTGAGCATCGGCTTAGCGCCGTCGACAAGTTCCTTGACGCCTGAGACCATGGTGGCCTCAAAATTGCCCCAAGCGCCCTCCATCGTTGACGTCGACGCGGCGGCCTCTTCGGCGACATCAGTCATGCCCAGCTCGAGAATCGCCTCATTGAATTCTTCGGCGGTGATCTCACCCTTAGCCATCGCATCGCGGAAATCACCCGTGTACGCCCCGTTTTTCAACAGCGCTTCCTGGAGCTTCCCAGATGCTCCTGGAATCGCGTTCGCGAGCTGATTCCAGTTCTCTGTGGTTAATTTCCCTGCGCCTGCGGTCTGTGTGAGAGCCATCCCCACAGACTTAAACGTCTCTTTATTCCCGCCAGCGACGGCATTGAGATTTCCTGCAGCCTCCGCCAGCTTGTCAAAATCCTTGACATTGTTCGCCGCGAGCTGTGCGGTGACACTTTGGATATCACCAAGGTCATATACGGTCTGGTCCGCGTACTTCTTGGTGCTTTTCGCCAGATTGTCAATCTGACTCCCATCAAGTCCCGCAAAATCCAACGTGGACTTGAACTTATCTGTCGCGTCAGACGCAGCAAACGCCTGTTTCGTGACATCTGCGAGGAAACCGCCGACGCCAATCGCGGTCAGACCACCAAGGGCGACAGCACCAACTTTTGCCGCTGTCTTGAACGCCCCGCCGAGTCCGGAGGTGATCTTGTTCTCCACCTGTGAGGTGTCGACGCCACCGAGCTCACGATTGATGTCCTTCGAAATGCCCTTACCGGACACCGACAGCTGAAGCCAGGCAGTGCCGAGCTCAAAATTCCCCGCCAATTCTCGACACCGCCCTTCCCCATTTTCAATTCGTCACGATTTCTGGGCCGCGATCTCTGGATGTCTCGCGAGCCACGCCCGGGCCTTAGCCTCCGCCTTACGCTGCCTCTCTGCGATCTTGTCCTGCCACCCAGGCTCAGGTGGTTCCGGCCTAGACGGCATCTGTGATGACTTCGCGCCCACAGCAGCGAGAATCGTGCATTCAAGACGCCAGCCGACATCACGAATCAAATTCGCTTCATTCGACAGAGCCGACGGTCCTCCCTCGAGATAGCCGGTCATCGACCCTGGAGGCAACCCCTTGACGAGGACCAAGACCCTGCGCAGTGTCAGGCGCCCCCGGAACACGTCGAGGAGGTCCACCCCGTAGACACGCAGCAAATCTGCCTCGATAGCCTCCCAACGCCGGTTGAGAAGCGTCAGGAGGCCTGGGATTCCGGGTTCATCGCCTGGAAAAACTCCGTGACGATCTCGCCGACTGCAGAGACCGGAGCCACCCCCTCATGCGCCCTCCGATACGCTGCGACGACCGCGTCAAAACGCCCGTTGCACATGTGCATTGCCACCGCGAGCGCTGCTCGCGTGCGATCTCCATCCGAGAGGGAGTCATCATCCATGCGGAAAAGATTCGCCGTATACGACAGGTCATTGAGGTGTTCGGGCTCGAGCTCGACCTCGACGCCCCACAGGTCCACTGTGATCGGCTGAGGTTCCCCTCTGTCGGATGCTGCTTGGGCTTCCCTGCGCGCCAGTTCGGCCGCAGACGGCTGCTTTTTCTTTGTTGTCGTGGCCATGATTGTCGGTCCCCTTCACGATTTACGTTCGTCGGCCCTAGATATGGAGTCGGGGGTGCCCGTCCTGGCTGGGGACCGACATCCAGCCAGGACGGGAGTGAGAGGGGGAGGCTCAGCCAGCCGGGATGAGCGCCGGAGCGTTCGTCAGGATCTCGAACTTTCCGAGGACCTCGAAGGTGAATTTGTATGCAGTCAGTTCCCCAATCTTGAACTGAATGCCTTCGCGCGCTCCGAGCTGGATGCTTGGCAGGAGGACCCGGAATTGGATCGAGGCATCCGACGTGTCGAAAGCGTCGATGACGGCAGTCATCGTTCGTACCTTGCGGGCTGCGGGGATCTCAATCCGCGCGATCTCCCCGGCCTTCTTCGCCGTCGCATCGAAATAGGCGAGGAACTGCTTGAGTTTCGATTCGAGGACGACGACCTCAATCTCCGTCGACGATTCACTCATATAGGTCTTGACGACCCCATGATTCTGGTGCCCCTTGATCTTGTCGACAGAGTCCGACAGGTTCAACGCCATGCCGTCTTCACCGATCCAACCAACGTCCTCGAGCCCCGCAGGGATTTGAGTGTTGAGGCCAGTGATCGACGACAGGTCGATCTTCCCGTCCCCCAGATAGAACGAATCATTTTCCGACCCGAACATCAGCGCGTTCGCTGCGTCCAGTTTTGCCATGATGTGTCTCCCTTTCAGACGAGACGAATAGTGAACGTGTAGGTGGCCGAATACCTCGACCTGTCGGTCCTGTCCGGATCCGGGAACTCTCCAGGCTCCCCCGCCTCGACAACGTTGACCGCAACATCAGACGAGGGGAGCAAGAGCAGCTGCTCATGCACCCGAGCCGCGAGCGCCGCAGCCCTCCCTGTAGACGCGGCGTAGGTATCAACGATGAGAGAAACCCGGGACAGGACCCTGGATGTACGTCCTTGCCCCCCAGCCGCGATGACACGAACAAACTCGCTTGGTGGAGTCTTGTCAGGGCGATTGGAGACCACAGGGACTGGCTGGAGGACCGTCTTGAGGTGGTCAATGACGAGTTTCTTAACGTCTGGCGTTTTCAGCATGGTCACACTCCATTGATCGCTGCTATTTCTAGCGCGTGCTTAGCGGCAGCCCTGCGGGCCGCAGCTGTCGTGGGTTTGACGTAAGCGCGAGCTCTGCTGTAGGTGCTGGACTCGACAGAGAATCCCTCTCCCGCACGGAGCGCGACACTGTTTGCGGCGCGGTTGACGAGAGCCTGCGCCTCCGGTGAGCGCAGCATCTTCGCCACCGCCTGGCCATCGAGTTTGAATTTCACCTTGCTCATGGGGCCTCCGTGACTGCTCTAAGCGTGACAACCAAGCCCATCGGCCATCGGGCCGGATCACCCTCGACCTGATACCTGACGCCTCCGATGATGAGGACATCGGCGGCTATGACGTCGGGCCATTGCCCCGGCCAGTAAACGCTCGGCGCCGTGATGACAGGCGCCGCACCCGGGGACACAGGCTCCGAGGAAGCCCCCGGCGCGAACAGTCCCGCAGGGAGCGCTTCTTGTCCATCAGGCCCAGGGATACCCTCGCCATACTGGTCGACCCCTGCAGGTGAAGCGCGGACGCGCGTCACTGGCACAGCCCAGCCTTGCACTGTCATCTACGCCCCCTGCCCGCTAGGAGATCCGCTTCGAAGGCTCTCTGCATCGGTACCCCCAGGCGCTTGCGGTGCACCCTCGTCAAGCTCATTGACCCGACGGGCGCCGAAAACGACGCCGACTGGCTGAACGGCCCTGCCGTCATCGATGCTTGCGATGCCCCCAGCGGCGGGGCGAACAATCCAGAGACGCCACCAGCGGTTCGGGCCGCATAGTTCACCATGTCGCAGACGACGTCCGCTGCTGTGTCGGCGTGGACTCGGCCTGAGGAGATCATCTCCTCGATGTCGTAGCCCGAGGCCGCGAGCTCGTCGCGGACGATCCGCGATGCCCTCGCCAACTGCTCCTCCAGGAGCTGGGCGAGGGCATCGTCCGGATCGCCGTAGCGCTCGGAGTAGTCGGCGGCAGTCGCCAACGTGAATTTCTCCCTCCGAGGGGGATTTACGTTTTCGTTGCCCACTGCCGCCTCCTCTCACTCATCAGCGGGATCGACCCTGGCGAGACCGAACTCAGGCGACAGCTTGAGCAGAATCGCTGCAACGTCCTCAGGTACCGTCGCGAGCCCGTCGACGAACTCCACGTGAGGCGACGTCACGAGCAAGCTCGGGAACTTCTCACATCGGATCAGCACGGCCGCCTCAGGTTCCGGCTCAGATGCCTCGACGGGAGCCGCCTCCTCGACCTCAGCCTCCAGCGACTCCACGGGAGCTTTGTTCGTGGTTCTGCGTGCCATGTGGATCACGCCCCTACGGTGAGAACGCCATGGGCCTTCTCATTGCCGTAGACGAGGCCGATCTCGCCGTAGACCTGCACCTTGTCTGACGCGCCGGTCTTGGCGAGAGGCTCAGCGAAGAAATGCCCCTTGCCAGGGACCTCGAGGAAAGCTGGCTTGAGCTGCTCGAGCGAGGCGACGATGAGCTTATCTGCGGGAGCGAAGCGGTCCAGCATGATGTTGCACGTGCCGAAATCTGTTTCGATCGTCTTGAGGTTGACGCCGCCGACGTTGCGGGATGCCTCCTCGTACTTCGCATCTTTGATGAAGATCCTCGTCAACGCTCGTTTGAGGGTCGAGTTCACGATGAGGGTACGGGTCTCGCCTTCCTGGATGCCTCCCGCTGCCCAGACCTTCTCCATGAGGTCGAGAACATCATCGGCGACCAGGGTTGCCGCCGTGTGCGTGGTCGTGGCGACGTTCGTCGTGATCGCCTGGATGATCCCGCGAGTTTTACGCGGAGACTGGTTGTCCGACGGGTTCGAGAACTCGCCAGTGAAGAACGTCTTTTCAACGTCACGGGCGATCTGCTTGAACTGCTGCTCGAGCTGCCAAGCAAGCTCATCTGCAGGGACGGTGGAGGACCCGATCTGGACAGGCGACGCGCCAGAGGCTCCGTACTGTCGCCTAGCCCCCTGCTTCGAGTAGGAGATCGAGACCGCTTCCTGATGGATTTCAGTCACATTCTGCGCCTTGAATCGCGTGCGCTCTGAGTATTCAGAGACCTCGGCGCCCTCCTTGCGCTGACGCTTGTCGTCGGCATCTCGCAGGTCGTAGCCCTGCCACTCGAACAGAGTCGCTCCGACTGACTCGCCGCCAGTCAGTCCGCCGATCGCGGACAGGAGCGGAGTGTCCTCCGGGGAGGCAGCGAAAAGCTCGCCGACGTAGTTCGGTGCGTTGTAGGTGGTCCCCATTCCTGTAATTCCGGGCATATCGGGGCTCCTTTCAAGAAAAGATCAATTGAACAAAATTGGGATGTTGTCAGCGCGTGAGCGCCGCCAACTTGGAGACTTTCAATGACGCGGCCAACTGGTGGTCTCCTGCCTTCTCAGCTGCCGCGATCTGGTCATCGAGCGACAGGCCCGATGACTTCGCCGGGTAATGGCCCGCACCCGATTCACGAGCCGCAGGCTGTGGCGTCGGCGCATCCGGGTACAGTTCCTTGAGGACCTGGGCGTGCGCCGTGAGTTCCTCCAGACTGTCCCCACGTAACGCTTCTGCCTTCACACCGAGGTCGGCGGCAACCTGTGCCTTCCACTCATCGATCTGAGCTGCATGTTCGAAGGCTTTGACCTGGGCGCGCAACTCCTCGACGGTGGCGTCCTTGGACTTGATCTTCTCCATCAACTCCTCGGTGCGGCGCAGATTCTCCTTCGACTGGCGCTCCCACTTCCGAGATAAGGACTTCCAGTCGATCTCCTCATCCTCAGACGCCGCAGCGGACGAGTCCGCGAGCGCCTCGGAGCCCTTGGGCTGGGCAGTGGTGGGGTCGGTGGCGTCGGTGGCCGTGGCGGCCGCCGTGGTTTCGTCCGGTTCGTTCTGCTTGGCCTCGGGGGTTGCCGTTGCGGCGTTCTCCGAGCCCTCGTCGACGGGGCCGTTCGCGGTGGTCATGGTCTTGTGCATTGCGGGGTGTCCTTTCCGTGCGGAAATCGTGGGGGAGTGGCCCGCTGCCGTGCGGCTGCAGGCATGAGAAAACCCCGCAGCCCACGTGGGGCAACGGGGTCGAGTGGATAGGGGTGATGTTTCAGGAAGAGAGGCGAGCTTTGAAGAACTCAAACCAGTGAGGCATCTCCTCGCGGAGAATGTTGAGTTGTTCCTGAGTGAAGGCGCTGGGGAAATCTTGGAACAGGTTGTAGACCTTTTCCCGATCGAACGTTACGTTGACTTCGCCGATGACCATGTCATCGTTGATGTAGTGGGTTGCGAGCCAGACTCTCGGTCTGGTGGGCCGGTCCCAATCCTCCGGTTCTTCGATCTCATAGTGTTCATTTGATCGCACCGGATGCCCCCTTCATTTGTCCGCTTTCAGCGGTGTTGAGGTAGCTCAGGATCTCATTGTAGCCCTGGCTTTCACCGAGCGATTCGACTTCGGCCAAGATCGATGGAGACGCCATGTCGAATCCTCGTCTCTTGCGGCTCGTCTGACAAGAAAAACGCTCTTTCAACACCTGGACGCTGAGGCGACTCCACGTGTTTTCCTCGGCCACTGGGGACTGCAGTTCCAGCCACTCTGCCAGGTCCTCTGACGTCCTGCGGATGACGGCCATGTGTTGACCAGCTGCCAACAGATATTCCCGGCCGACCTCTGTTTTCGCGATGACCTCGGTCGCCGTGAGGATTTCATTACTGCCTGCCGCAACGATGGAGTTCACCCCATCAGATGTCAGGAGCCTCCTGAGCACCCCATGCGTCGCAAAAACGTCCAGGCTGGCCCCTCCTCGATAGTCGAGGACATCCAGTCCCGCACGATTGCCCGCGTAGGCGAGTGCAAGAGACGCGCAACTCCCTTTCGTCGTATCCCCTCCTGAGAGCCTTTTGATGATCTCCTCGCTACTGAGTTCTCGACGCAATCGCTGGACAGGGAGCGGAGAGACGTTGCGGTCTTTGAGAGCCCCGAGGATTTCTGCGCGCGGAGAGCTCGCGAGGACAAGGTCCTTACTCCTCGATTGACTATTCCTGCTCCCTCTCGTGCCAGCACCGTCTGTGTAGGCATCCGGGAACAACTCCCGGGCTTTCGCGGCGATCTGGCTCAAATCATTCACATCGCCGCCCTCTGCGCGCACAGCAGAGCGAGCCTTTCCGTACATCCCATAGAGAGCATCCGGGTCATATCCGCGCATGTACGCTTCATTCGCTTTCCACGATGGGACCAGCTCACAGTCACAATGCGCATGCCCCCGCCCGTGAAGCGCAGCTGTCTCCTTGGAGACATACACCCACCCTCTGGAGGCGAGCATCGCACACCACGCACAGGTTTTCGCCCCACGAGGCACACGAGCGTACCTCGGATGAGCAGGATCGAGCCGCACATTCCGCGCGATCGTAGCGCGCCCCGCATCCTTCACCATCTTTTGCACCGTCCCCCCAAGAGCCGCGAGCGCCGCCTCTTGGTTGTCGGTGTAGAGGTGCCCTGCAGCGTAGCGGGTCGATGCTACGGCCTGCTCGGCGCTGGTCGTGTAGACGTCGGAGGATGCTCGGTATCCTGGTAGCCCTTGGATCTTTGAGCGCTCCTCGTCGTACCACTGCATTGCGGCTGTCGCGACGATGTCCCCGTATGTGTGCACGAGGGACGGTACAAACTCAAGGAGAGCGTCTCTGGCCGTGTTGGGGTCGGTCAGATCGAGTCTGTTCCAGAATCGCTGGAGGTCACGTTTCGCGAGATCAACGGCGCGAGAGGAGGCTGCGCTATAGCGGTTAAGGCCCTGCCTGTCGACCACGCGTCTACGCCTCCTCTGCGCCTACTGTCTCCGTCTGTGATGTGGCGGAGAGGGCTTCGAGGACTCCGATGCCCTCGGCTCTGCGCTTGTCGGACATAAGACGGGCTATCTGGCTTGCCGAGTACCCGAGCTCTTCGAGGACGACCGGAGACTCCGCCATCCACGGGAACACGCTGATCTGCTTGGTGATCGCATCTGACTGGGACACGATCGATGGGTGCGCAGGATCTCCCCACCTCGTGGTTACCGTCCGCAGGTCGTCTGGTGCTTGTGGCAGGCCATCTCGCAGCATCACCGCATGCCGATAGAGCCTATTCAGTGCAGAGTCAAACGTTGCGGTTGCGTTCTTCGCCTTGATGACGAGCTCTTCCTTCGCAGCATAGACCGCCTCAGCTGAGGACGGATTATCCTGCACGACACCCAGCGAGGAAACCGGCAGCGAGGTAACTCCCGCGAACTCCGTTGCGAGGGCTCGCAATTGTTCGGTGAACGGTTGTGCGGATTGAGTCGGAAGAACCGTCACTTCGGGGATTTCACCGTCTTCATCACGAGACACGCCCTTGACTGTCCCCAGCTTCCATGACCATGTTTTGAGGTCATTGAACGCGTCCTCGTCGACACCCCGCAGGAGAATCCCCGGAGCCGTAAACAGCTCCATTGAGAGTTCCTCACGCAGCACAGTGCGCATAGCGCGCTGGGTGATCGACATGACCGCCCGGTCAATCCGTGATCGTCCCATCGGGCGATCCAGCGATGGCTCGAAGGGGAGGACCTCAATCATTGCCTGTCCGATGCCGTGTGCATCCCAGGTAATGATCCTCCACGACTCCTTTTCCTTCGCGATGACGTAGGTGATGTTCGGCGTATACAGGGTCATCCTTCTGGGACGACCGAGATCGTCAACGTCGTCGATCGTGAGCCCGTAGGCCAATCTGCGACGTACACGATCCCACAATCCTGCTGCCCAATCCGCTGAGTGCCCCTGAATAATCACATCAGGCTCACCGAGCGTCGCACTGCCTTTCCTGAGGGTCACGAACGCGCACGACAAGGCCAGAGACGCAGGGATCGTCTGCGAGATCTCCCGGGCGAATTGGTTCGCGTCGAGCAGGTCGTTCAGCCCGTAGGGGTCTTCATTACCGTCAGAGGCAGTCACACCATCCCAGATCAGCAGGTCAGCGAGGCCAAAAACCGCTTTCCGAGGCCAGCCAATCACCACTCCGAGCTGCTCGACGATGTCATCTGGAACCGCGATCGCGAGATTATCGGGGCGGATACGCCCATCCAGATACGCTTGCTTAAGCGTGTTCCTGGGCTGTTTTACCCGCCACAGGTCGATCAACTGGCCAAGTGCCTTCTGATCCGCCGGAGCCAGCCCCTCGACAATAGGGATCTGGATTGCAACAGGATGAGCCAGGAGGAACTTTCGAACACCATGCGTCACGGAACCGGTCATGAGAGCGCTTTTGCCTTCCTTCCTGGTCTACGTCGCGTCGTTTTCGCAGCGAAAACTGCAGCCGACACAGCCTCGAGTGGAGTCTCATCGCCGTTTTTCGTCGTTGCTTCCCACCCATAGGCCCCATCACGGCGACGCTTTTGCTTGTCACACACCGCCACCGACGCATTGAGCGCGTCATCAGGCTCCCCCTCTGGATGAGTAATCATCCCCGCGAGAATTCCCTCAAAAGTTATCGAGCAGGCCGCCAAATACTCCGACGTTGACAAGATCTTCACTACCCTCTTCGGCACTTTGCGAGCCGCGAGCGCAGTTGCAAGCGCTTCCGCGCCAGATCCGCCGATCAGATTGATTTGCGCGGCTTGATCTTTACGTTTTGCTAGCCAATCTGCGACCTTGGTAACGCCCTCGCCGGTCGATCCGGTGTATGTATCGATCACGTTCACATGGATTCTGCCTTGAGTGGGCGAGCCGTCTCGGATGGCCCCCGCGAGCGCCTGGCGTTTGCCATCGGAGGAGAATGCCACAGCGAAGCATCTGACACCGTCCTCAGGTGGGGCGGCGATGGTTTCCGTCCATGACACGGGGGAGATCGCGCGGGTTGCGCCCGCATTTGCAGGCCACAAGCCCAAACGCTCCCTGGCGAAGCCCTCGTCGCTCATGGCCTTGCGCTCGCCGAGGATGACCTTTTCTTGGAGGCGCCCGGTGTGCAGGGCGGGGTTTGTCGCTGCCCACAGGTCGCGGTCGTCGAGGTCGACCTTTCGGTCTGGGTCTGGGGACCACTCGTGCCAGCACATCGCGCCCGGGGAGTCCCCCTGAGCGGTGGCGCGCAGGCGGGTGAAAATTTCGCCAGAGGCGTTCGGCCCCGGAACGGTGCCCGTGTAGATCCACTGCGGGTTGCCCGTCGGCGCGGCTGCCGTGGTCGGTAGGAGTGCCTCGAGCGCGTCCTCGGTAAGCTCTTGCGCCTCGTCGATCACGAGGACGTCGGCGGTGAAGCCACGGCCCGAGGACTTCGAGCGGGCGATCACCCTCAGGGCCCCACCCTTGAAGCCCCGCGCAGGGTCGTCCTTCAAGACGATTGCTTCTTGCCCGTTGACGTTGCGGACATGGTCGACCATCGCGTTGAGCTCTGGGAACTTCGCTGCCGGGTCGTCGGCCTTCTCACCGAAAAAGTGCTTGAAACGGCGGAAGTGCGCCTGAGCGGTCTTGACTTCATGAGCGGAGTGGAGGATGTTCTCCCCGAGGCCGACCATTCCGAAGAGCTCTCGGATCTCGAGGAGAGCGTTCTTCCCGTTCTGCCGAGGCACCGTCAGTCCGCAGTTGAGGTGCTTCCACTGATCGGAACGGTCGGCTGCCAGCCAGTCCTCGAGGACGAGTTCTTGCCAGGGGTCGGGCGACAGCCCATAGTCTGCGGCCAGGTCTGCCGCGAGGTCCCCGAAGTGCTTAGCCGCTCTTGCGCGAGCGACCCTTACCCTTGGTGTTTGCCCGTCTGGCCTCAAGCTTTTCTTGGAAGGAGACGACACCTGACGTCTCACCCCCATTGTTCTTCAATTGACTGCCCTCAGACGTTGGAGACAAATCGGTGATGAGAGCTCGTGCCTGCGCGATGAGAGACGCCCGCATATGAGGCTGGCATTCTCCGATCGACGCGACGGTCAAGTCCAAGAGGTTGCGGCGCGCCCGCTACGGGTTAAACGCCGATCTCGCGGGCTCCTTCCGATCAACCACCACAACACCCCCTCGGCGCCATCCCCCGTAAAACGTAGAGAATCCAGCAAAAACGCTAGCCACGCGACTGGGATACCCCATCTAAGCCCCAAGGAAACCCGAGACCCACGAGCAGGCCAACAGACCCAAAAAACAGGCACCCCACCCCAAAAGCGGGGGGGTATGGCGCTATGCCTGTGGGAGCGAGGCCGGGTGCGGGGGAGGGGATACCCCCCACCCTCAGCGTAAAAACTACCACGCAACATCCACTGACGAAGCCCGCATCGGCCTCGTCTTCGGCATCGCGCCATCACCTCGGGACTGATTGCATCGCCTACACAACACCCGACCATTGTCCAAAGTGTTTCTCCCACCCCAACGGACAGGGAGAATGTGATCCGGCTCGGCCGAATTTGTTTTTAGCCCACGCTCGTAATCCAACTCGACGTGACAGTGAGGACAATGGGTGACCCCCGCAGCCCTCGCCGCGTGCAACACCCGAGTACGCCAGCGCTTGTACTGGCTCGTCCCCGTCCTCGACGTGACCACCAACGACCACCTACCTCGAAGACAAAAACAATGAATGGCCCCGGCAGTTCCTACCAGTGGCCACTGCTAGCACAATACACCGTTGCACCCCAGACGCCTACACGCTGGAGCGCCGGGCGCGCCGAGCAGCCTCAGCCTCAACCAAAGCAACAATGTCCGCAGGCCGATACAAACGCCGCCCAGACACATGCACCGGCAACAAGCGACTGCGTCTACACCAAGACCTCACCGTCGCATCCGGAATCGAACGCCCCACCAGGATCTGCGCAACCTCGACCGCCCGAGGCCTCGACAACGTTGACCGCCCAGCCTCTTCAAGCATCCGATGCCGAGCCGCCTCAACATCCGTGATCGTCCCACACTCCAAGCACTCGACCGCGAACGCAGACGGCAAAACCATTAGTTCCTCCCCACACCCGGCACACCGGCCCACGAAACGCAACCCCCTCTCCAGAGGAGACGCCAAACGCTCCAACCGACGAACGGCGTAGACAACCTCGTCGACCAACAGCGGCGCCTCCACCCACCCCGAGATCCGATCCCGATACACGACGAAGCACTGACGGATCAACCGCCAATCCCCACGCCGCACCGAATACTTCGGCCCCATCACGAAAGACGTCAACGCCTGAGCCCACACTTGCAAAGACTCAGCCATCTCCCACACCTCGAGCATCAGCGAAAGATTCACCGGCTCACGAGACGACGCCACACCCGACGCCACAACCTCCCCAGACCGAAGTCCCCCAGCCGCGTATTCCAGATCCGCCATCAACTCCGGCAAATCCGACACCGCCGTCACCAGTTTGTTCACCGCCGATTGGGACACGAACTCCCTACTGGAGAGAAGCTCCCCCGTCACCGGACACCTACGCGCAGCCCACTCCTGCTCACCCA
>ERZ772764.609-NODE-609-length-24375-cov-4.303865_pt1 | contig 24375 bp, 22 predicted proteins | sample MGYA00512163_ERZ772764 | MGnify/ENA primary metagenome ERZ772764 (study PRJEB29015, sample SAMEA2737903) | human oral metagenome | biome: human oral; feature: human-associated habitat; material: dental | place: China | collected 2094 ... | reverse complement strand
TCACTTCAAGCTGATGCATATCAAACTTGAAGGAGAAAAACATGGCAACATTTAACTTAACAGTAGTAAGTGCAGAACATCAAATCTTTTCTGGCAACGTGAAAAGTGTTCAGGCGACCGGTATAGAAGGTGAGCTCGGTGTTTTACCGGGGCACGCCCCGTTACTGACTGCAATCAAACCAGGTATCGTAAAACTGACATTAGAAAACGATAGCGAAGAAGTGATTTATGTTTCCGGCGGTTTCTTGGAAGTACAACCAACAGTTGTCACCGTACTTGCGGATGTAGCGATTCGTGGTGACGAGTTAGATGCGGATCGTATTCGTGAAGCAAAACGCAAAGCCGAAGAAAATATCGTGGCACATGTTGCCGATGTGGATCATGATTTACTTGTAGCGAAACTTTCTAAAGAGTTAGCGAAACTTCGGGCATACGAATTAACGGAAAAACTTGTTAAATCAAGACGATAATAAAAAACAAAGTCGTTTTGATTTGCTTTTAAGAAAGCGAATGTATTTAATTTAAGGGCTGAGTTCCATGTTATTTGGGATTCAGCCTTTTTCATTTTGTTTTGAATCCGTTATCCAGCTCTTACAATCTTACGTTTCATTATTGGCTTAGTTTGCTTTAATGCGGTTCTCTATTCACTTTCAATGCGGTGCTGTTTGAATGATGTATTGAATTGAGCGTTTGTATTTAAAAGAATGTTAATAGACAGTTCATTAAAAGCCATTAAATTTCTCATTCTTTTATGGTATTTTACCGCCGCTTTCACTATTAAATCGGATCAGTTATGCAAAAGATAATTATTGATGAAAATCAGTTCCAGCGTACGGTCTCTCGTATTTCCCACGAAATTATTGAGAAACATTCAAATCTGAATAATGTGGTTATCGTTGGGATTAAACGCCGTGGTGCGGAAATAGCCGAACTTATAAAAAATAAAATTGTAGATTTAATTCAAATCGAATTACCTTCCATAGAATTGGATATCACGTTTTATCGTGATGATTTGCAACATAGAGAATCGGAAAACCCAACACCGGTATATAGCGGCGCATCAAATTATATGAATATTCAAAATAAAGAAGTAATTTTAATTGATGATGTCTTGTTTACCGGTCGAACTGTTCGTGCAGCAATGGATGCACTAACGGATTTTGGTCGTGCGGCAAAAATCGAGTTAGTCATTTTTGTTGATCGTGGACACCGTGAACTACCGATTCGTGCCGATTATGTGGGCAAAAATGTTCCGACCAGCCGTGACGAAAAAGTGCAGGTTAGAACGAAAAAATATGATGGTTGTTACGAAGTTGCGTTATTGTCAAAATAATCCCAAGCTATTGTGAACCTTGTTTAAAATTGATACTCTAACCACCGTTATTGGCTTATTAAAGAAAGATAAATATGAAAAAACTAGTAGTAAAATCATGGATGTTCGCCATATTAGGTTTATTTGCTTTTTCTTCCGTTTATGCTGAAGAGCGAGTAGTTGCCACTGTTGACGGTATTCCCGTATTAGAAAGCCAAGTACGTGCGGCAATGGGGAAAAAAGGTAACCAACAAGCCGCTTTGGATAAGATTATTGATGATATTTTAGTACAAAAAGCGATTCAAGAATCCGGTATACAAATAAACCCGGAACAAATTGATTTTATTATTGAGGATACCGCAGCAAGAAACGGTTTAACTTATGGCCAGTTTTTGGATGCATTGGATTATCAAGGCATTTCTCTTGATGATTTTCGCCAACAAATTGTGAATCAAATGATTATGTCCGGTGTGCGTGATCATGCAATCAGTAATAGCGTACAAGTCACGCGCGAAGAAGTGGAAGCGCTCGCGCAAAAAATGTTAAAAGAAGCCAAAACAAACGGCACCGAGCAAAAAGTAACCGGTAAAGAATACGAAGTTCGTCATATTTTAATTAAACTTAATCCATTGATGAATGATGCTCAAGCCAAAGCGGAGCTAACACGAATCCGTTCTGATATTCAATCAGGCAAAATCAGTTTTGCTGATGCGGCCTTAAAATATTCTAAAGATTATTTATCCGGCGCTAACGGAGGTAGTTTAGGTTACGCTTTCCCTGAAGCTTATGTTGGGCCTTTTGCAGAAGTGGTACGAAACACTAAACCGGGCGTGATTTCCGCTCCGTTTAAATCTGAGTTCGGTTGGCATATTTTAGAAGTTACTGGAACTCGTGAAGGGGACCGCACTGAAGAGGCTTACCGCCAAAAAGCTTATGAAAAAATCGTCAACAGTCAATTACAAGACGCCACAAAAGATTGGGTAAAAGCTCTTCGCAAGACGGCAGATATTCAATATTTTAATAAATAAACCGATATTTAGCATAAGAGGGGCGCTTCGCCCCTTTTGTTATTTTTATTTCATTCCCTTTTCTATGAAAAAATTTTTTAGTTATTTAATTATTCTTCTTTTAATTAGTACCGGAGCAGTTTTTTGGGGTTATCAAAAACTTAATGCCTTCCAAATTCAAGCCATCAATGTGCAACCTGAACAGCTTTTAACTGTTGAACGTGGTACGACGGGCCAAAAATTGGCTGCACTTTTCGAGCAAGAAAAGTTGCTTGATAATGCGCAACTTCTTCCTTATTTGCTTAAATTAAAACCGGAACTTAATAAAATTAAAGCTGGGACTTATTCCTTAAACGGCGTGAAAACCGTGCAAGACCTGCTTAACCTGCTTAATTCCGGCAAAGAAGCGCAATTTAACGTGCAATTTATCGAAGGCAAAACCTTTAAAGAATGGCGCAAAGGCCTTCTAAACGCACCGCATTTAACGCAAACTTTGCAAGCGAAAAGCGATAAAGAAATTTTTGAATTGTTAGCCATCCCTGATTACGATAAAGCCGTTTATGAATGGCGAAATTTAGATGGTTGGCTATATCCTGATACTTACAATTACACTCCAAATTCTACCGATTTAGAATTGCTACGGCGTTCGGCCGAACGTCTGAAAAAGGCGTTAGACAAAGCTTGGCAAGAACGCGATGAAAATCTGCCGTTAGCCAATCCTCACGAGATGTTAATTCTCGCTTCCATCGTAGAAAAAGAAACCGGTATCGCGGCGGAACGGGCGAAAGTGGCGTCGGTATTTATTAACCGTTTAAATGCGAAAATGAAATTGCAGACCGATCCGACGGTAATTTATGGCATGGGGGAAAACTACGACGGCAATATTCGTAAAACCGATTTGGAAACTCCGACGCCTTACAATACTTATGTCATAGACGGCCTGCCGCCGACACCGATCGCCATGGTGAGCGAAAGCGCATTGCAAGCCGTGGCGCATCCAGAAAAGACCGATTTCTATTATTTTGTGGCGGACGGCACTGGTGGACATAAATTTACCCGCAATTTGAACGAACATAACAAAGCGGTGCAAGAATATTTACGTTGGTACCGCAGTCAAAAAACGGCGAAATAGGAACAAAGAAAAGTATGAACGGAAAATTTATCGCTATTGAAGGTTTGGAAGGTGCGGGTAAAAGTACCGCGCATCAATTCGTCGTGCAGCTATTAAACGAATTGGGCGTGAACAACGTGATATTTACGCGCGAGCCAGGCGGTACGCCCTTGGCGGAAAAATTACGTGCATTGATTAAGTACGAAACGGAAGAACCAATCACCGACAAAGCAGAATTATTAATGCTTTACGCGGCGCGCATTCAGTTGGTGGAAAACGTCATCAAACCCGCATTGGCGCAAGGCAAATGGGTCGTAGGTGATCGCCATGATATGTCGTCGCAAGCCTATCAAGGTGGTGGTCGTCGGCTTGATGCAGATTTTATGCGCACCTTAAAAGAAGCCGTGCTTGGTGATTTTGAACCGGATCTCACGATCTATTTGGATATCGAACCGACCGTCGGCCTTGCCCGTGCACGCGGACGCGGCGAACTGGATCGCATCGAACAAATGAACTTGGATTTTTTCCATCGCACTCGAGAGCGTTATTTAGAATTAGTGAAAGACAATCCGAAAGCGGTGCTTATTAACGCCGAGCAAAGTATTGAGCAAGTTCGTATTGATATTGAACATGCGCTGAAAAATTGGTGGAAACGCAGCGAAAAATGAGCGCTCTTTATCCTTGGCTGGTGCCGACTTACCATCAAATCGCACAAACCTTTTCTGAGGGAGTGGGGCATCACGCCATCTTAATCAAAGCGGATTCTGGTTTGGGTGCGGAACTTTTATTTGATGCACTTGCCCGCCGTATTATGTGTGCGAACCCGCAAGGCAACGAAGCTTGCGGTCAATGTCATTCTTGTCATTTAATGGCGGCGCGCAGTCATCCCGATTATCATCTACTGCAATCCATCGAAGGCAAAGATATCGGCGTTGATCAAGTGCGTGAAATAAATGAAATCGTTGCACAACACGCACAGCAAAACGGCAATAAAGTGGTGTATGTGCAAGGTGCGCAACGTTTGACTGAAGCGGCCGCCAATGCGGTGCTGAAAACCCTGGAGGAGCCTCGCCCGAACACTTATTTCTTACTGCAGGCGGAGAGTTCGGCAAATTTATTGGCTACCATTTACAGCCGTTGTCAAGTGTGGAATTTGCCCGTGCCGAACCGGGAAATGGCGCAACAATGGCTACAAAATACCGTCGAAAGCGGTTCCAATGCGGTGCTATTTGAGGATATCACAACGGCGTTGGCGATGAGTTCAGGTCGCCCGTTGAGCGCATTGGAAGTTCTTCAACAGGGCCTTATTGAACAACGCAAAACTTTTCTTCGTCAATTTTGGCTTTTTTACCGTCGCCGTTCACCGTTGGAATTGCTGCCTTGGTTCGATAAAGAAGGTTATGTGCAACAAGTGGATTGGATTTTGGCATTTCTCGCTGACAGTCTTAAACACAAACTGGGAATCGACAGTCATCGCCAAGTAGCTGATTTAACGCGCGGCATTGAACAATTCAGCCGAGAACAAAGCCCGCAGGGGCTGCTTCAAGCCGTTCGAATCATGCAACAAGTACGCTCGGATTTGCTCTTGATTAACGGCGTGAATGTGGAATTAATGTTGTTGGACGGCTTGACGAAATTGATCACAGAAGTATTCGAAAATTAACTTTCGATTTCTTGGTTCAAAGCCAAGAGTTGCCGTGACCTTTCAAATTAGCACCGCATTGAAGCCACGTAGGACAAGCGTTCAATGCGGTGCTCAAATCGCTTCTCGGCACTTAATAAATAAAGGAAAAATAAATATGTTTATCGTGGATTCTCATTGCCATTTGGATGCCTTGGATTACCAAAATTTACACAAAAACATTACCGATGTGGTGGAAAAAGCCCGTGCGCGCGACGTAAAACATTTGCTCGCTATTGGCGTGACGCTAAGCCGTTTTGAGCAAGCGTACGCCTCTTTATGCGAATTTGAAAATATTTCCTTGGCGTGTGGCGTGCATCCGCTGGATTTTGAAGAAGAACCTTACGATGCTGAGCGTTTGCTGCGTTTGGCGCAAGATAAAAAAGTGATTGCCATCGGCGAAATCGGCTTGGATTATTATTACAGTGCGGATAATAAAACCGAGCAACAAGCGGTGTTTGCCAGCCAAATTGACATTGCCAATCGCCTTGCCAAGCCGGTGATTATCCACACACGTTCGGCGGCCAACGATACGCTCGCCTTGCTGCGCGAAAACCACGCGGAAAAGTGCGGTGGCGTGATTCATTGTTTTACGGAAACCTTGGAATTTGCGAAAAAGGTGTTGGATTTAGGTTTTTACATTTCTTGTTCCGGTATTGTTACGTTTAAAAATGCGGAAAGTATTCGTGAAGCGATTCGTTATGTGCCGGTCGATCGCCTGTTGGTGGAAACCGATTCGCCATATTTGGCGCCAGTGCCGTATCGCGGGAAAGAAAATCAACCGGCTTATACGCGCGAAGTATGCGAATATGTGGCGACTTTAAAAGGGCTTTCTACGGCGTCTTTCGCCGAGATTACGACGCGAAACTTTGAGCGTTTATTTAAAATTCGTGTAGAATAAATGAACAATTTTTTGAGGAAAAACAATGCGTAAATTTTTCAAATATTTCTTATTTGTCGTGCTGTTTGTGTTTCACGGTTTTATGTTTTCGGTCGTCAATTACGTATTCCCGCATTATGACGTGACGCGTGTGACCGGTGTGGAAGTTAAACGCGTAGATAAAGACGGCCCGATTACCAAAGCCAATCCGGCAGATGGCCCGACGCGCGATGTGTATTACATTAATACGCAAAATGACGACGGTAAAATTATGGTGTACCGCAATGAAGATACGCGCTGGAGTTTTCCGTTCTATTTTAAATTTGGTTCGGCCAATTTACAGGCACAAGCGCAAGCCATGGGGAATGAAAACAAATTAGTGCAAATTAAATATTACGGCTGGCGTTTGACGATGTTTGATGAGTTTCGCAATGCGGTGTCAGTGAAGGAGATCGACGGCGATGCAACGCCGAGCTATCCGATTTTATCGTGGCTGTTTTATGCTTTTCTACTCGTCACCTTATTCTTGTCGATTCAATTCGTACGCGGCTGGTTCGACAGCGAAAAGTAATTCAATTTCAAACGGCCGCGAGATGCGGTCGTTTCGACTTATTTTTTGAGTAAATAATCATGGAACTTTTTCATACTATTTTAGCGATTGTCGGCTTGATTCTCATCAGTGCCGTGGTTTCCTCTGCGGAAATTTCCCTTGCGGGCTCGCGCAGATTAAAGCTACAAGCCCTATCTAATGAAGGCGATGGGCGCGCGTTGCAAGTGTTAAAACTGCAAGAACATCCGGGGCGTTTTATTACCGTGGTGCAAATTGGCTTGAATATGGTCGCTATTTTGGGCGGCGGGATTGGCGAAAGTGCGCTTAGTCCTTACATCGCCAATGTGCTAAGCCGTTCCTTTGAAGGTGATTGGATTGTCTCGGCGTCCTCCGCCATGGCTTTTGCATTGGTGACTTGCCTATTTATTTTATTTGCCGATTTAATTCCGAAACGCCTGGCGATCACTTATCCCGAAGCGGTGGCGATTCGCATCGTCGGCATTATGAATTTCAGTATGTTTGTGTTTAAGCCGTTAGTTTGGTTTTTCGATACCTTGGCCAACGGTTTTTTCCGCTTATTTCGCATTTCAACGGTGCGCGAAGACGGTATGACGTCGGAAGATATTTTCGCCGTAGTTGAAGCGGGTGCTGAAGCTGGCGTGTTAAAAACGCAAGAACATTATCTCATCGAAAATATTTTCGATATGCAGCAACGTACCGTGACGTCTACCATGACCACACGTGAGAACATCGTGTATTTGGATCGTACTTTTAGTCGTCAGGAAGTCGTGGATACGCTCTCGCGCGATTCCCATTCCAAAATCGTGATTTGCGATAATGGTTTGGATAAGATTTTAGGGTATGTGGAATCACACACCTTACTCACCATGTATTTGCAAAATGAAAATGTGGTGCTGACCGATCCGAAATTATTGCGGAAAGCGTTGTTTATACCGGATACCCTTTCCCTGTATGAAGTGTTGGAATTATTTAAATCCACCGGTGAAGATTTCGCCATTATTGTGAATGAATACGCTTTGGTGGTGGGAATTATGACGCTTAACGATGTGATGAGTATCGTTATGGGTGAACTGGTTTCCAATGAGGAAGAATATATTGTCAGCCGTGATGAACATTCTTGGTTAATCGATGGTGCTACCCCGTTGGAAGACGTAATGCGCGCACTGGATATCGAATCTTTCCCTGATGCGGAAAATTATGAAACCATTAGCGGATTTATGATGTACATGCTGCGTAAAATTCCGAAGAAAACCGATTCGCTGATTTACGGCAAATATAAATTTGAAGTCATCGATACGGAAAACTTCAAGATCGATCAAATTTTGGTATCGTTAGTGAAAGATAATGAGTGAAACCTGCACTTTCTTGCTTAATCGCCTACAGCCAGTATAATTGCGACGATTATTTTATCTTCAAAATAGGAATGACTATGTTAAAAAAAATCTTGGTATTGCTGTTTTCCATTGCATTGGCGGCATGTTCTTCCGTTAAGGTGATTGATTTAGATAAAGATAAAATCGATCAAAAATCTTATGCCTCGGCTTATGAAGCGACCGTAGCGACTTACAAAGGCCGCGTAAATGAAAATTTCTATGTGGATAACTTTGCCAGCGGCGCAAACGACTGGTATTTAGGCCGCATCTTAGTACCGATTAAACAAATTCAAGACAAACTTTACGTTGGCGGGCACGACTCCGACGTGTATGCCTATTACAGCGGTGTATTACATGCCGAAGCGTTACAAAATAACTTTAATCGTTTAGCTCCCAATTGCTGGAACAAATTGGATTCTCCAAGCGTGACTCAAGGGATTTATGATGCGATGCGCGATCTGAAAAATGGCGAGGAACGCGATGAAAACGATGAATATATGGTAAAAGGCAGTGACGAATTATTGAAAGCTTGTAGCGCAAAATAATTGAGTTAAAAAAACTGTTGATGGAATCTTCCGTCAGCAGTTTTCTTTTTTCTAAATATCAATAGATTTAAAAAATTAATAAACCTTTAAGGAGTAAGAATGTTAGAACTTTCGGCAAGCAACATTCATTTAAACGCTTCGGCGCAAACCAAACGACAAGCCATTGAAATGGCGGCGCAAGCGTTAGAGCAAGCGGGCAATGTAGAAAGTGGCTATTTGCAAGGCATGCTCGGTCGTGAGCAACAAACTTCGACCTTCTTAGGTAACGGCATCGCGATTCCTCACGGCACTTTAGAAACCCGTAATATGGTGAAAAAAACCGGCGTACAAGTGTTCCAATTCCCACAAGGAATCGAATGGGGCGAAGGCAATATTGCTCATATTGTAATCGGTATCGCCGCGCGTTCCGACGAGCATTTGGCGTTATTGCGCCAATTAACCCATGTACTTGGCGATGAAGATACTGCGGCAAAATTGGTGGCATTAAACGATGTGGAAAAATTCCGCGCAATTTTAATGGGTGAATCGACGGAAGAATTCACTATTCCGCCAGAAAATATTCGTTTAGACGTCGATACTCAAAGTTTACTCACGTTAGTGGCGATGAATGCGGGTCAATTACAGGCCTCCAATGCGGTGCTAAATAGCTTCGTCGCCGAAGTGGTCAGTAATGCCGCGTTGCCGTTAGGCAAAGGTTTGTGGGTAACCGATGCGGTTACCGGCAATGTGAAAAACGGCCTGGCTTTTAGTCGCGCGAAAACCATATTTGAGCATAACGGCAAAGCGGTGAAAGGCGTGCTTACCGTTGCGGCTGTGGATGACCGCATCAATCCGACGCTTGCCCGCTTGTTAGATGAAAACACGCAAAATGTATTATTGAGTGGAAATTCTCAAGAAATCTTGAGCGCGCTTTTAGGCGATGAAGTCGTCGTTGCGGCAGCGGCTCAAGCCACGCAAGCGTCACAAGCACCACAACCGGTAATCGGCACAGTGACGGGCACCTTTACTATTCGTAACGAACACGGCTTGCACGCGCGTCCGAGTGCGGTGCTGGTGAACGAGGTGAAAAAATTTACGTCCAAAATTACTGTGCAAAATCTTACCCGCGATAGCGAACCGGTTAGCGCGAAAAGTTTAATGAAAATCGTCGCATTGGGTGTGACGCAAGGCCAACGTTTACGTTTTATTGCGGAAGGTGAAGACGCTAAACAAGCCATCGAAGCATTAGGCAAAGCGATTGCCGAAGGGTTGGGCGAAAACGTTTCCGCCGTACCACCGGCAGAACCGGATTGCATTGAAGTGATGGGCAAACAAGTGCACGCACCGGCCGTGCGCGAAGATAACAGCTTGCCTTCCAATGCCATTGAGGCGGTATTTGTGATCAACAATGAGCACGGCTTGCATGCGCGTCCGAGTGCGGTGCTGGTGAACGAAGTGAAAAAATATAACGCCTCCGTTGCGGTACAAAATCTTGATCGTGATTCTCAATTAGTCAGCGCAAAAAGCTTGATGAAAATCGTTGCGTTAGGCGTGGTGAAAGGCTCACGTTTGCGTTTCGTGGCGAGCGGCGAACAAGCTAAAGAAGCAATAGAAGGTATTCGCATGGCGATTGAATCCGGTCTTGGTGAAGGCAAAGGAGAATAATCATGGTAAAAGTTGCAACTATCACCTTAAACACCGCTTACGATTTGGTCGGGCGTTTAAAACGCATCGAATTGGGCGAAGTGAATACAGTGGAAACTCTCGGACTTTTCCCTGCCGGTAAAGGCATCAATGTAGCGAAAGTGTTAAAAGATTTAGGCGTGGATGTTAGCGTGGGCGGCTTCTTGGGCGAAGATAATGCGGGCGATTTCGAGCAAATGTTCAAAAAACAAGGTTTGCACGATAAATTCCAGCGCGTTGCCGGCAAAACCCGAATTAACGTAAAAATCACCGAAACTGAAGCGGATGTCACCGACCTAAATTTTCTCGGTTATCAAATCAGCCAACAAGCTTGGCAACAATTTACCGCCGATTCTTTGGTTTATTGCTTGGATTACGACATTGTGGCGGTGTGCGGCAGTCTTCCGCGCGGGGTTACGCCGGAATTGTTTGCCGTTTGGTTAAATCAATTGCACCAAGCGGGCGTAAAAGTGTTGCTTGATAGCAGTAATGCGGCGCTTACGGCTGGTTTGAAAGCGCATCCTTGGTTGGTGAAACCGAATCACCGAGAACTTGAGGCGTGGATTGGTCGCTCATTAAACAGCATTGAAGAAATCGTTGCAGCGGCGCAACAATTAAAAGCGCAAGGTATTGAAAATGTGATTGTTTCCATGGGCGCGGAAGGGGCTTTATGGATTAACCGCGAAGGCATCATTAAAGCGCAGCCGCCAAAATGCAAAAATGTGGTGAGCGCCGTGGGCGCCGGCGATTCGATGGTGGCGGGGTTAATTTACGGCTTTGCAAAAGGCTTCTCCAAAGCGGAAACTTTAGCCTTTGCCAGCGCCGTATCCGCTTTTGCGGTGTCGCAAAGTAATGTCGGCGTGAGCGATCCTGCCCTCCTTGAACCGATTTTAAACCAAGTGAAGATCACTGTGATTGAAGGATAATCGAATGAAGTTATTATTAATCCCATCCGCCGACATTGGCGGCGCAAAAGCCTATTTATTACGCGAAGTGTTACGTGTTGCGGCGCAAAAAGCCAATATCACCGTCGTTGAAAATGTCGCCGAGGCAGACATCGTCATTGTATTTGGTTCGACATTGCCAAATAGCACCGCATTGGAAGGTAAAAAAGTCTTTTTCGCGCGTGAAGAGGCGGTAATGAATGGGCCCGAAGCTATTCTTGCCGACGCGCAAGTCAATGCGGTGCCGTACGTGGCGCCTAAAGCGGCGGTTGGTTTTAGCAACATTACCGATGGCGTGAAAAATATTGTGGCGGTAACTGCTTGTCCGACCGGCGTAGCGCATACTTTTATGTCCGCCGAAGCGATTGAAACCTATGCAAAAAAACAAGGCTGGAAAGTTAAGGTGGAAACCCGTGGACAAGTGGGTGCCGGCAATGAAATTACGCCGGAAGAAGTGGCGGCGGCAGACTTGGTGTTTGTGGCGGCGGATATTGATGTTCCGTTAGATAAATTTAAAGGCAAACCGATGTACCGCACCTCAACCGGACTTGCGTTGAAGAAAACCGCACAGGAATTTGATAAAGCTTTTAAAGAAGCGAAAATTTTTGACGGCGGCAATACGAAAGCGGCGAAAACGGAAGAAAGCGGCGAGAAAAAAGGCGTATATAAACACTTGATGACCGGTGTGTCGCATATGTTGCCGTTAGTAGTGGCAGGTGGTTTATTAATCGCCGTTTCCTTTATGTTTGGTATTGAGGCGTTTAAAGACGAAACCGTTTTCTATGGCTTGCCAAAAGCCTTAATGGATATCGGTGGCGGTGCCGCGTTTCATTTGATGATTGCGGTATTTGCCGGTTATGTGGCGTTTTCCATCGCCGATCGTCCGGGGCTTGCGGTCGGTCTTATCGGCGGTATGTTAGCAACGACCGCCGGTGCGGGGATTTTAGGTGGTATCGTCGCAGGTTTCCTTGCGGGTTATGTGGTGAAAGGTTTAAATGCGGCGATTAAATTACCGGCAAGTTTGACTTCCTTAAAACCGATTTTAATTTTGCCATTGTTAGGCTCGTTAATTGTGGGCGTGGCGATGATTTATCTGATCAATCCGCCGGTTTCGCAAATCATGGCTGCATTGAGCGAATGGTTAAAATCCATGGGCGAAGTGAATGCGATGGTATTGGGAACCCTAATCGGCGCGATGATGTGTATCGATATGGGCGGACCGGTTAACAAAGCGGCGTACACTTTCTCCGTGGGTATGATTGCTTCCGGTGTTTATACACCAATGGCCGCGGCAATGGCAGCCGGTATGGTGCCGCCAATCGGTATGGCGATTGCCACTTGGATAGCGCGCAGTAAATTTACCGCCAATCAACGCGATGCGGGCAAAGCTTCTTTCGTGCTTGGCTTATGCTTTATTTCCGAAGGGGCATTACCATTTGTGGCGGCGGATCCGATTCGCGTGATTATTAGCTCGGTGATTGGCGGCGCGACCGCCGGTGCAATTTCTATGACGCTAAATATCAGCTTACAAGCGCCTCACGGTGGTTTATTTGTGATTCCGTTTGTCTCCGAACCGTTGCTTTATTTAGGCGCGATTGCGCTCGGAGGCTTATTGACCGGTGTGATTTATGCGATGATTAAACCGAAAGCGACAGCGGAATAATTTGCGTTAATTTAATAAAAAAGTGCGGTTAATGTTAAATATTTTTAAAAATCGACCGCACCTTGGATTAAGGAATCAAGATGGATAAATATAATAAATTACGTATTGAATGGGACTGTCGTCGCGGTATGTTGGAGTTGGATAAAATTATTATGCCGTTTTATCAAGCGCATTTTGATGAGCTTACCGATAGCCAGAAAGATATTTTCATTCGTTTACTTGCCAGCACAGATTTGCAATTGTTTTCTTGGTTCTTTAACCGCGGTAAATCGGACGATCTTGAGCTGCAAAATATGGTGGAATATATTCAAACCGCGCAAAAAATAACGACTGTTTAAATTTAATGATTAATCTTTGAACTTTCTAAAACTCACTATGTCAGACGAAGCATTGAGAGTTTGCTGTCTTGAAGATGAAGGCATGTTAGACATAGCATTAGGAGAAACATGGCTGAACAGCTAACGGATCAAGCTTTGGTAGAAAGGGTACAGCAAGGCGACAAAAAAGCTTTTAACTTATTGGTTTCACGTTATCAAAATAAAGTGGCCGGATTGCTTACTCGTTACGTTTCGCGCAATGATATTCCCGATGTTGCGCAGGAATCCTTTATAAAAGCCTATCGTTCCATTGAATCTTTTCGCGGTGATAGTGCGTTCTACACTTGGCTATATCGAATTGCCGTGAATACGGCAAAAAATTATTTAGCGGCACAGGGGCGCCGTCCGCCTAGCGAAGATATTTTGGCGGAAGATGCCGAAAATTATGATGCGGGAATTCATCTCCGCGATGTGGATACCCCGGAAAATGAAATATTGTCCGGAGAGTTGAAGAAAGTCGTATTTGATACGATTAACGGTATGCCGGAAGATTTAAAAAACGCGATTACTCTTCGTGAACTTGAAGGTTTAAGTTATGAAGACATTGCGGAAATTATGGGTTGCCCAGTAGGTACCGTGCGTTCTCGAATTTTTCGTGCGCGTGAAATTATCGAAAACAAAATACAACCGCTTATGCAACGTTAAAAAAGTCGGAGTTTAAAAATGCAAAAAGAGTTACTTTCAGCCTATATGGACGGCGAACAAGTGGATGTGGCGTTCACAAAAGCATTGTGTAATGACGAGTCCTTGCGTCAATCTTGGGCAACTTACCATGTGGCGCGTGCCGTGATTCGTAAAGAAAGCGAAGTCATTTTAGGAGCTGATTTCACCACGAGAATGGAAGCATTAATCGAAAACGAAGAAATCGAAAAAGTTGCGCTCACCGAATCTCAACCGACTGTCAAAGAGGCGCAACGTTTACCATTTATGCGTAAGTTTAAATCTTTCTTCGCACCGGTAGCGCAAATTGCAGTAGCGGCAAGCGTATGTTTAGCGGCAGTGCTTGGCGTTCAATCGTTTAACGCGAAAACCGATGTCAGTAACCCGCCTGAAACGCCGGTTTTACAAACGCTTCCGTTTAATAATGCGGTGCAAGAAGTTAGCTACAATGCTCCGACCAAAGATGTGGCGACTAGCGACCAATTGGAACAAAAAAGTCGTCGCATCGGCGCAATGTTACAAAACTACGAATTGCAACGTCGCATTCATGCAGATACGTTAAACGTTGATGCAAACCAAGCAAAATAATAATTCTCCGATAAGAGCAAATCATTCACCACCGATCCCCGCGATGGGTGGTGAATTTTTTTATGGATAGACTATGAAAAAAATTTCTTTGAAAATAATTGCGCTTTGGCTGTTTCCTTTCCTGGGTTTTCCTGCCTTTGCGGATGATTTCAACGCTAAACAAACCCTCGAAAAAATGGCGCACGCAGTGAACGAGCTTAATTATGAAATTGCTTTCGTACAGACTTCTCCCTCTAATATGGATTCCTTCCGCTATCGCCATATTAAACGTGATAATAAAATTTACGCGCAATTGGTGACGCTTGACGGCGAACAACAAGAAATTATTCAGCGCGATAATTTAGTCAGCTATTTTCAGCCTAACTCCCGCGCATTTACGCTAAATAGCGGCAACATTGTCGATGCATTGCCGGCGATTATTCGGAGTGATTTCGATAAATTAGCGCAAAATTATGATTTTATCCCCCTTGGCAAGAACCGCATTGCCGGGCGTTATGCGGACGGTATCCGCATTGTGCCGAAAGACGATTTTCGTTATCAATATTTAGTTTTCGTAGATGAAGAAAACGGACTTTTATTACGCGGCGATATGCTGGATCGCGAAGGAAAATTGCTCGACCAATTTCGGGTGGTTACCCTTTATATCGACGATCGCCTAAAAGGTCTAACCGATTATCTCAACAAAGTCTCGATGCCACCGTTATTAAATGAAGTGAAAAATACGCCACCATCGTTAAACTGGCATGCCGGTTGGTTACCGCAAGGATTTGAAAGCGTGCGCCATAGCCAAGATTTATTTGAAGGTGAAGTCATCGACAGCGCCTTGTTTAGCGACGGCTTGTTCACTTTCACGCTTTACGTTACGCAAGCGCAAGGTTCGCAGCCGAATCAAGAGCAAACTTGGAAGCAGGGCGAATTTACCTTCTATAGCGAAATAATCGGCGATAAAGAAATTACCTTTATCGGGCAATTACCGGTTGCTGCGGCAAAACGTATCGTGCAAGAAGTGAAGTTTACGAATTAATGATGACCAAACCGCCATTGATTTGTGGCGTTTCGCAATATACAAATCATCGCTAAAGAAAACGCTCCTGAGATTTTAGCTCGGCTGCGTACTACCAAAATAGCACCGCATTGAAACCGCTTTCAATGCGGTGCTATTTTGTGAGTGTAATTTGGGCTTCATATCGGCGTTGAATCATTTCGCGTTTGCAAACGCATTTTTGTATCCGTTTGTTAATTCATTAAAAATTTCTAAAAAACGTTCAAAGCGCCTGGTTTTATCGGTAAACTAAGGCGGTTTTGATTTCGGGTTGAGCGAAAAATGAAAAAAATCTCTTTCAAATTTACCGCGCTTTTGCTTTCTTTTGTGGCGTTTTCTGCGTTTGCCGAGCAAACTGTCGATATTGAAATTCGCGGGATTAAAGGCGAACGCGCCGTGCGTAATACCGAACTCAACGTCGAACTGATAGACATCCAAGAAATGGACGGTTCCGAGCGTTGTAAGCAATTGGTGACGGAAGCGGTGGATAAAGGCTTGCGTGTATTCGGTTATTACAGTTCGTCGGTAACGTTTGAATTGAAGATGCGCAAAGGCAAGCGCAATTTGTTAATCGCGCACGTTACGCCGGGTGAACCAACGCGCATTGCCGGCAGCGACGTGCAAATCGAGGGAGAGGCGGCTCAGGACGAGGCGTTTGAAGCGTTGCGTAAAAATTTGCCGAAAGACGGCGAATTGGTCGAACATCAAAAATATGAAGATTATAAAAACAGTATTTCCGCTCTTGCCTTGGCGCGCGGCTATTTAGACGGGGAATTTGCCGTTTCCCGTCTGGAAATCAGCCCGGAAACTCATCAAGCTTGGTGGCGTATGCGATTTGACAGCGGCGTGCGTTATCACTACGGCGTTATCAAATTTAGCCATGCACAAATCCGCCGGGATTATTTACAGAATATGTTGCAAATCAAATCGGGCGAACCCTATTTGGTGAATCAACTTTCCGCATTATCGAACGATTTTTCTTCTACCAACTGGTTCACTTCCGTGTTATTGCAACCGCATATTGATGAAAAAAATAAGCAGGTGGATCTCGACATATTGCTCTACCCGCGCAAGAAAAATGCGATGGAACTGGGTGTCGGTTTTGCGACGGATACCGGCCCGCATTTACAAATTGGCTGGAGGAAGCCTTGGATTAATGATCGCGGCCACAGCTTCCGCACAAATTTGTATCTTTCTTCACCGAAACAGACTTGGGAAGCCACTTATAAAATGCCGTTGTTGAAAAATCCGCTAAATTATTACTACGAATTTTCTACCGGCTTAGAAAATGAAAACGATAACGATACTAAAACCACCGCGGCCACGCTGGCCGGTTTGCGTTATTGGAACAACGCCGAAGGTTGGCAGTATTTTGCCGGTATGCGGGCGCGTTACGACAAATTTGCTCAAGCGGGCACCGAAGATAAAACCCTGTTGGTTTATCCGACGGGTGGTTTTACTCGTACCCGTTTGCGCGGCGGAATGTTCCCAAGTTGGGGGGATGCACAAAAAATTACCGTCGATGTCGCGCATAAAGGTGCATTATCAGAAGTGAGTTTCTTCAAACTGCAGGCTTCCAGCGGTTGGGTGCGCACTTACGCGGATAAGCACCGCATTGTCACGCGTGCCGAAATCGGTTACTTACACACCAAAGATATTCATAAAATCCCGCCGGCATTGCGTTTTTTCGCCGGTGGCGATCGTAGCGTGCGCGGTTATGGCTATAAGAAAATTTCGCCGCGCGACCGTAATAACAAATTAATCGGCGGCTCGCGTTTGTTGAGCGGTTCTTTTGAATACCAGTATCAAGTTTATCCTTCGTGGTGGAGCGCTGTCTTTGTGGATGCCGGTTTGGCGGCGAACCGTTTCAGTAAGCGAGAATTGCGTTACGGCGCCGGTGTGGGTGTGCGTTGGGCATCGCCGGTAGGCGCAATTAAATTTGATATCGCCACGCCGATTCGCGACAAGGATAGCAGCAAAAATATCCAATTTTACATTGGCTTGGGCAGTGAAATTTAGGTGGATTATGTCAGCACAGGAATTAAAAAAATCGGACCGCAGTCAGGGCGAACGAACCGTGCCTAAAAAGAAAAAAACTTGCCTGCGCAAAGCGTTTTGCATCGCAACGGTGACGGTTCTTTTGTTGGTTTTTGGGTTGCTCGGCGTGCTTTCTTTTGATGCGGGGCAACGCGGTTTGATTCGGCTTGCCGATAAATGGTCGGACGCGCTTTCCATTGAGCAAATCAAAGGCGGTTTGCAGCAAGGTTTAGTGTTGGATAATGTGCGTTATCAAAGTGCGGGAATTGATATTCGAATCGCCCGCACTCGGTTGCAATGGGATTTCGGCTGTTTGCTTACAGGTAAAATTTGCGTGGAAGATTTATCCGTGCATTCACCAACGATTTTAATTGATACTGCGCAACTTCCGCCGTCCGTACTGAAAGAAGAAAAACCGAGCGGTCCGACGGAAAAATTGAGTTTGCCCGTTGATATTGAAGTGAAAAATATAGCGCTGGATAATTTGCGTTTTCGATTGGATCAAACCGAATTAACCTTTGACGGCTTTCAAACCGCAATCGGGTTGAATGCATCGGGCTTAACTTTAGCGCCAACGGAATTGAAAAAACTGACGGTGAAAACTGTTCGACAGGCTCAAACAACAGAAAAAGCAAGCCGAACTCAAGCCTCTAAACCGGTCGATTGGACGGCGCTTGAAAAAAGCCTTACGCCGGCATTTTTAGGTGATATACAAGCAGTGAATTTGCCGTTTGATATTCACCTACCGAGCCTTTCGGCACAAGATTGGCAATATGTCGTGCAAAACGAACGGGGTGAGGAATGGCAACGTATCACATTGTCTTCTTGGCTGTTTCAAGCTGATGCAACGGGGCACGCGCTGCAATTACAAAAATTGGCGATCGACAGTTCCTTAGGTACGTTGAATGCGCAAGGAACGTTGCAATTAAACGGCAATTTTGCCATTGATTTAAGCCTGACTTCCGTACTCAATCCGTTGAAATTTCAAGGCCAAGAAATATTACCGAAAAGCCAAGCGGATCTGACGCTTTCCGGCGCGTTGAAAAACACCGTCGTGCTTGCGTTGCGTACACAAGGTGCGTTCAATGCGGTGCTCAACGGTGAGCTCAAACCGGCTGAAGACAAAATGCCGTTTCATCTCGATTTAACCGCATCAAAAGGGCAGTATGCCTTTGCTCCGACTTTACCGCCATTAAAAATTAATGATGTGTCGCTCAAATTAAGCGGCGATTTACTAGATTATCACGCGCAACTGGTGGGTGGCGCGGAAGGCATGGCGCATATTCCGCACACCCATTTGGAACTCGATGCTGACGGCAAATTATATCAAGTCAACATTAATCGACTCAGCCTTGCGGCGCAGGGGGGAAGTGCGACGCTTATTGGTTCGGTCGATTGGAAAAACGGCGTGCAATGGCAGGTGCAAGCGAACTTAAATAAACTCAACCTTCGTTCTTATTTGCCGGATTTCCCGGCAATATTATCGGGTGAATTAATCAATTCCGGTAGCGTGACGGACGACAGTTGGAAGGTAAATTTGCCGACCCTTGATTTAACCGGCGTGCTTTCCGGCCGCCCGTTAAGTTTGCAAGGAAGCGTTTTATTAAGCGATCAAACCTTGTTGAAGGTTCCCGCTTTATTGTTGAATTATGGCGATAACCGCATTCAAGCCAACGGCGTATTGGGTGAGGCATCGGATTTTGCATTAACTATTCAGGCACCGAATTTGCGCGGGTTATACGGCGATTTGTCGGGCGCCGTGACGGGCAATCTCGGTATTAAAGGAAAATTAACCGCGCCGAGTTTAACGGCGGATATGCAAGTGCAAAATTTTCACATGCAAGATATCGAGCTTGCGAAAGGAACGCTACAAGCGGATATCTTGAGCGAGCCGACAGTGAAGGGGCGGCTTGATTTCAATGCGGTGCTATTTCGTTATGCCAATAATGTGCAGTTGCATCAATTCGCGTTGAATATTTCCGGCGACGAGCAAAATCATCAAATCATGCTCAGTTCGCAAGGCGAGCCGCTGGCGGCAGATTTTAAAATCTCCGGAATTTTTGATCGCACTTTGCAGCAGTGGAAAGGCAGTTTGAGCCAAGTGAATATCGATACGCCGATCGGCGGAATCAAACCGAATCAAACCGTTGCCGTCGCTTACGACAACAATAAAACGCAAGCTACCGTTAGTGCGCATTGCTGGCAAAATGCGGACCTGGATTTGTGTTTTCCGCAAACTTTCACCGTCGGTATGAACGGCGACATTCCTTTCAATCTGAAACGCTTGAATTTAAATTTGCTAAATAAATTTATCCAACAAGAAACCTTAAAAGGACAGCTTCGTAGCGAAGGTCGGGCGGTGTGGTTCAGTGATAAGCCGTTTATGTTAAATCTTGCCTTGAACGGCGATAATATCGCCATTGCGCAACAATTGGATTACCGTACGTTTAAACTCGATATTCCGAAATTCACCTTGAATGCGGACATTCAAAATAATAATCTCATTTTGAAATCCAATATTCATGTGCAAAATCAAGGACGCATCAATACGGATTTAAAACTCAACGATTTAAACGGTGCGCGTAGTCTTGACGGCTTGTTTAGCATTGAGCGTTTGAATTTAGCGCCGGCGAATCAATTATTCGGTAGCGATGAATCGGTTGAGGGTGAAATTCAATCACGTTTAAATTTGGGCGGTAATTTACAAAAACCGCTGTTGCATGGCAATGTTGATTTTCGCAACCTGAGAAGCAAGTTGAAAAGCTTACCGTTCGTGCTGACTGACGGTGCAGTTACCCTTCATTTCGACGGCACTCATTCTACGTTGCAAGGACATCTCCGAACGCAGGACAGCCGTTTGAATATTCACGGCAATGCCGATTGGGCTAATCTCGCCAACTGGCGCAGCGAGGTGAGGGCGGAAACCGAGAACTTCAAGCTTGATTTGCCTTCCATGGGGAAACTGCGTTTTTCCGCCAATGTGTTGGCGAAAGCTACTCCGAAATTGTTAGAACTTTCGGGTAACATCGATATTCCTTGGGCGCGCATTAAAGTGGATACTTTGCCGGAGAATGCGGAAGCGGTGAGCGAAGATGAAGTGATTTTAAATGGCCCGCGCAAAAGTAAAGATGAATTAATTAAGCGTGAATTTGCTTCTACTACTAAATCAGGCATGGAAATTCGTTCCGATTTAAAAATTAAAATCGGCAATGATGTGAATTTTGACGCCTACGGTTTTAAGTCTCATTTGGAAGGCCTGCTTTCCGTCAAACAGGAAAAAGGGCGTTTGGGGCTGTATGGTCAAATTGATTTGAAAAATGGGCGTTACGCGTCTTTCGGACAAGATTTGTTAATTAGCAAAGGACAAGTTAATTTCACTGGATTGGCTTCGCAGCCGATGCTTAATATTGAAGCAATTCGTAATCCCGAAGCCATGGAAGACAGCAAAATTACCGCCGGCGTAAAAGTGGTGGGGGTAGCCACAAATCCGGAAATTACGGTTTTCTCGAATCCGAGCAAGCCGCAAGATCAGGCGCTTTCTTATTTGTTAACCGGTCGTTCGCTTGAGGACGCCGGTCAAGCCGGTTCAGGTGGCTCGGTGGGCGCCGCATTGCTCGGTATGGGCCTGGCGAAAAGCGGTAAATTAGTGGGCGGTATCGGCGAAGTCTTCGGCATTCAAGATTTAAATTTAGGCACTGCCGGTGTGGGCGATAGTTCCAAAGTGCAGGTGAGCGGCAATATCGGCAAACGCTTACAAGTTAAATACGGCATTGGCTTATTTGACGGTTTGGCAGAGGTGACTTTGCGCTATCGTTTGTTGCCACAGCTTTATTTCCAATCCGTTTCCGGCACTAATCAAGTGTTTGATTTACTTTATCAGTTTGAATTTTAGGAATAATTTATGACGAATAACGAAACGTTTTTTGAGCAGGACGCGTTGCCTCATTCGCGCAGCAATGTGCGCGAAATCGCTGCCATTGATCTTGGCTCGAACAGCTTTCATATGATTGTGGCGCGCATTATGAACGGCTCCATTCAAGTGTTGTCGCGCTTAAAACAAAAAGTGAAATTGGCCGAAGGTTTGGATGAAAATGCGCAGTTAAGCCAAGAGGCAATTACGCGCGGGGTAAATTGCTTGGCGTTGTTTGCCGAGCGTTTGCAAGGTTTTGCGCCGGAAAACGTGAATGTGGTCGGTACTTATACCTTACGCAGAGCGGTTAATAACGATGAATTTTTGCGTCAGGCGGCGAAAGTGTTTCCCTATCCGATTAACATTATCAGCGGTCAAACGGAAGCTAAAACCATCTATGCTGGCGTGTGTCACACGCAGCCGGAAAAAGGCCGAAAATTGGTGGTGGATATCGGCGGCGGCTCGACGGAAATGATCATCGGTGATGATTTCACTCCGATTGTGGCGGAAAGCCGTCATATGGGTTGTGTGAGTTTTGCAGCGAAATATTTTCCAAACGGTGTGATTTCGCGCCAAAACTTTGAAGAAGCTTATCAAAGTGCGGTGAATAAAATCGAAGATTTAGGTTGGGAATATCGTAATCTCGGTTGGCAATCGGTGTTGGGTTCTTCCGGCACGATAAAAACCGTGCATCAAGTCATTGCGGCTACTTTAGATCCGAACGGAATTATCACGAAAGCACGTTTGAACGATTTGGTCGAACAAGCTTTATGTGCATCACATTTTGATAAATTAAATATTATCGGTTTGAATCCTGAGCGCGTGGATGTGTTTATGCCCGGTTTGGCGATTCTCAATGCGGTGTTCGATGTGTTTCATATTGATCAAATGCGTTATTCCGACGGTGCGTTACGCGAAGGGGTAATTTATAGCATCGAAAAAAATTTCCAAGTGGCGGATATTCGCGCGCGTACTGCCTGGGGTTTAACGGAACAGTTTGATATCGATACCGAGCAAGCGCACCGCATTGCCGGTAGCGCGAATTTGCTGGCGCACCAATATAATCAGTGGGTGAAACCGGAACTGGCCGAAGAAATGCAAAGTATTTTGCTATGGGCGGCGCGTTTACACGAAGTGGGTATCGTGATTAATCACAAAAATATGCAAAAACATTCCGCGTACATTCTACAAAATATGGAATTGCCCGGCTTTGACCGTGAACAACAACGCCTACTCGCCTTATTGGTGCGGCTACACATCGGCCCGTTGAAAACCGCCGATTTGATCAAATTCGCCCGTTATGACGAACAAGACATACTGGCATTGATTCGCTTATTGCGTCTTGCAGTGATTTTGAACAAATCTCGTCAAGCTGCGGAGAAAATCCAAAATCTCTCTCTAAAAAACGACCGCATTGGAGGCGCTTGGATACTGGCGTTTGAACCGGGTTATCTGGAGCGTAATCCGCTCGTTTCCAACGAATTGCGTCAGGAAAGTAACGGATTAAAAGAATTGGCGTTAGAGTTGCTGTTTAATTAATCCGATGGCCGTCGTCAGATTTAGAAATTTGCGGTTGTTCCAGCAAAAGCGAATACAGGTTCGCCAGGAAATAGCTTTGTTCCGCTTGAGGTATGTCAAAAGGAATGAGTGAGAGCAAATCTTGATGAATGGCAAAAACCGTTGGAAAAATAATCGCGCTTTGCAGTTCTTTAAACATTTCTTGATGCAACGGCGAGGCGCAACCTCCGCGTCCGATGCGGCCTAAACTACAGGCGATGTGGAACAGCAACATATTGACCAACGGCGAATGCACATCTGCTCGCCAATGTTTCTCAAGACGTTCACGTAACATAAACACGATGTCAATAATTGGTTGATTAATTTGGCCACGTAACTTCCAACGTTCGAGTTGCTCAAGCAGTCGCATTTCGGTTCCCATTCCTCTAAAATATGCTCCGCAATTTAACGTACTTTGCCGGAGTAAAACAGAGCAAAGTTCACAAAATCGTGACAAACAGAAAAAATTTAAAAGGAATACACATGATAGATAACGCGCTGTTTAATCGCTACGAAGGCTTAATTTTTGATATGGACGGTACGCTGATTGATACCATGCCGGTGCATGCGCGCGCGTGGGGCATGGTGGGCGAACAATTTGGCTATGAGTTTGACAGTCGAATTATGTATCAACTGGGCGGCGCTTCGGTGCGTACCATTGCCGCAGCGATTATGCAAAAAGCCGGCATGCCGCAAGTGCGTTTGGACGAAGTGGTGGCAGCTAAACGTGCACTTTCTTATCAATTGATTCCGACCGAATCCAAGCTGTTGCCGACCTTTGAGGTGGTTCGTCATTTTCATCAACAAAAACCGATTGCACTGGGTTCTGGCTCCCATCGTTATTTGATTGATATGTTAATGGATAAACTCGCTATCGCGCCTTATTTTAATGCAGTTGTCAGTGCCGACGATGTAACGGAACACAAACCGCATCCGGAAACATTTTTGCGTTGTGCTACATTAATTCAGGCCGAACCGACCCGTTGCATTGTGTTTGAAGACGCCGATCTCGGTGTGGAGGCCGGGTTGAGTGCGGGAATGGATGTATTCGACGTACGCACTCGTGAAATTATTCCGGCAAGATAATGGATTGGCTTTCTTTCGGGTTTTGGGCTGATTTTTGGCTAAATCATGCTTTATGCTTAATGTTCGCAAGTGCATTATTAAGTGCGACGGTTTTGCCGGGCAATTCGGAAGCCGTATTTGTTGCGCTCATCGTACCGAAATTGGCGTCGGGAAACGGATTTGGCGAAGATATTATCGGATTAATTTTGGTCGCCACCATTGGAAATGGTTTAGGCAGTTTAACCACCTATGCCGTCGGGCGCTGGTTACCCGTTTGGAAGCCCAAACAGCACCGCATTGAAGCCGCACGGGAGCTGCTTCGGCGTTACGGTTTGGTCGCATTATTGTTGAGTTGGTTACCCGTTGTGGGCGATCTGCTCTGTGCACTGG
>ERZ772764.606-NODE-606-length-24457-cov-17.692238_pt1 | contig 24457 bp, 24 predicted proteins | sample MGYA00512163_ERZ772764 | MGnify/ENA primary metagenome ERZ772764 (study PRJEB29015, sample SAMEA2737903) | human oral metagenome | biome: human oral; feature: human-associated habitat; material: dental | place: China | collected 2094 ... | reverse complement strand
TTTTTCTCTCTTTTTTAGATTTCGTGCAACAAGTTGCACGCTACGGTGATTTTTTCGTTTTTGTAGCGTGCATCTTGATGCACGAAGGATTTTTAACCTCTCAATACACCCTTGCTGGCGCAAGCGTCCTTCGCTTGTGCTTTTTGATTTCTACAAATATATATTTTCACCATAAGCGTGGACACTTGCGCTATCGTATGGGTCGTGTATCAAGAGACGAACGCCATTGATAAGTTAATCCATATTAAAAATCCACCGCACTTTTTTTAGTGCGGTGGATTTTTCCTCTCATTTTTAGATTTTGTGCAACAAGTTGCACGCTACGTTTTTTACTGATTAAAGTGCGGTCGCGATTTTATCAATTTCGGCTTTGGCGTGTGCCTGTGCTTTGGCAATCGAATCAGCGCCCAAGCCAATGCCTTCTGAATAAACGAATTGCACGTCGGTAATGCCTACAAAGCCTAAGATGGTTTTTATGTATGCCGTAACATGATCGGTCGATTGATTTTGATGGCCCCCCTGGCGCAAGCGTCCTTCGCTTGTGGCTTTTTGATTTCTACAAATATATATTTTCAGCACAAGCGTGGACGCTTTCGCTATCGTATGGGTCGTGTATCAAGAAGCGAACGCTATTTATAAGTTAATCCATATTAAAAATCCACCGCACTTTTCTTAGCGCGATGGATTTTTTCTCTCTTTTTTAGATTTCGTGCAACAAGTTGCACGCTACGGTGATTTTTTTGTTTTTGTAGCACGAAGGATTTTTAACTTCTCAATACCCCCTGCTGGCCCCTCTGCTGGCGCAAGCGTCCTTCGCTTGTACCTTTTGATTTCTACAAATATATATTTTCAGCACAAGCGTGGACGCTTGCGCTATCGTACGGAAGTCAAACAAACTCAAAAAGCCCTACTTGCCATGAGCAAGCTGGAACATGAAGTGGGCGATTTTAGAGGATTGAATCAGCAATAAAGAGATCAAAGTTCGGTTGGGATGAGAAAATATTTTATGTAATTATTGAATATCCAAAGAAAAATTAATGTCCATCTTTCTCTTTATCTCTCTTTTACTTTTGTAATTCTTTAATTTCCTTTAATTCATTAATGATTTGCTGCTCTGCAGGTGTGGGGCCCCATACAAGATCTGAATACAATGCTAAAGCAACGATGAAAAGGATAAATATTAATAAGTAAATAAAAAAATCAGAAAACACAAAAAATATTAAACTTGTTAGTAAAAAAATGTACAACCACTTTAATAGCGTTGGATGTTGCCATTGTTTAAATTTAAGATATAACTTCCCTACTTTATATCCAAATTGCTGTTTATTTACCACAATTATCCTACTTTTCTTACTTTAATAAATGCTCGCCACCCAGTAAAAGTATCACTCGTTTAAGTACTTCATCATAAATCTGTGGCTCGGCTTGTTTAATAAATTTGATATGTCTCTCACGCCAATCCAATGTCTGAACTAATGTTGTTGCAACGACACTTGGGCTTTCCAAGCCTTCAATCGGAACCTCGGTTGCTTTACCACGAATACTTGTACTAATAGGACAACAAATAATTAGCCCTGTCGATTTATTATAAATTTCATGGCTTAGAATGAAAGCTGGACGATATTTTCCAATTTCTTTTCCTTTTGTCGGCTCAAAATCTAACCAAACAATATCATTCCTCTTTGGTACATACATCATTAATATTCCAGTTCATGCGGTAAAGTTGCCACAACGAACTCATCTGCATGGGCATCATAAGCTGTTATATCTTTTAATAAATCAGCTTCAGTCAATTTTTTTTGGCATTTTGAGATGTATAACCCATTTGGGGATATCTCTATATCCACCGTATCTCCAGCAGAAAATTGAGGAACCGTACGAAGGTTTCCCGTCAATCTTAAGCCAATACATTTTCCCCAAACACCTAATGTAGCTTGTTGTCTTAATTGCATAAATACCTCCTTCATCGTTAAGGATGATGATATTACTTTAATATCACTCTTTCAATCTTCTTTATTAAGATTTCCCCTGCTGGCCCAAGCGTCCTTCGCTTGTGCTTTTTGATTTACACAAATATATATTTTCAGCACAAGCGTGGACGCTTGCACTATCGTATGGGTCGTGTATCAAGAGGCGAACGCCATTGATAAATTAATCCATATTAAAAATCCACCGCACTTTTTTTAGTGCGGTGGATTTTTCCTCTCATTTTTAGATTTTGTGCAACAAGTTGCACGCTACGTTTTTTACTGATTAAAGTGCGGTCGCGATTTTATCAATTTCGGCTTTGGCGTGTGCCTGTGCTTTGGCAATCGAATCAGCGCCCAAGCCAATGCCTTCTGAATAAACGAATTGCACGTCGGTAATGCCTACAAAGCCTAAGATGGTTTTTATGTATGCCGTAACATGATCCGTTGGTTGATTTTGATGGAAGCCACCGAATGCGGCTAACACGATGGCTTTTTTGCCTTTTAATAAACCTTGCGGGCCGTTTTCGGTATATTGAAATGTTACACGTGGACGGGCAATAAAATCAAAATAGCTTTTTAATTGTGTCGGGATGTTGAAATTATACATCGGCGCATTAATCACCACGAGATCCGCTTTTTGAATTTCCGCCACCAATTCATCAGATAACGCCAATAAGGCATTTTCAGCTTCTGTACTTGGTTGACCACGAACGGCTGTGGCTGCCGTTGCATCAAAATGCGGTAATGGGTTTTTAGCCAAATCCCGCACAACAATATTATTGTTATCGCCAAGCTTGCTAACCAAATAATCGGATAATTGGTTGGTTTGTGAATTGTCTGCCAAAATACTGGATTTTAATACAAGAATATTGCGCATATTTTTTCCTCTTGAAATAGTGAATAAAAAGTGCGGTCATTTTAATGGGTACTTTCGAAAGATAAATAGGGCTTTTAGAAAAGCATTATTCACAATCTGTTAATAATCCGCATGAGACAATTTAAGCGCTATCATTCCTTCATTTATCACGAAAACTCATCGCACTTTTAAAGGATAGCGAACCTAAAAGATGACATCACACTGTCGTGCTTAGTTCACCATTGACTTATGCTTTCTTCAAAAACTCTGATTTCAGCATAATTTTGCCGCAATCCACGTTGTGATCGCCACGGGCGAGGCGGATGCCTTTAAATTTAGCGCCTTTCTTTAACACTTCGGAAGATCCTTTAAGTTTTAAATCTTTGATGAGCAGCACATCGTCACCATCGGCGAGGAGATTGCCATTGCTGTCTTTGACGATGAGTTGATCGTCGTCATGCTCCTCGGCTTCATTGCCGGTCCATTCGTGGCCGCAGTCCGGGCAGACAAATTGGATGGAATCGTGATACGTATTTTCGCCTTTACAAGATGGGCAAATTGGATAATCCATGTGTTTCCTCATTATTTAACAGTGGAATAAAAATTGAAATGCGCGCTATTGTAACGGAACAATACGCATTTTGGGGAATTATTTAGCCCTGCTTTATCTGCGTATTTTTGCCAATAGGCTAACGGAAACAATAATGACCAATGAGCCGATCCAGAAATTCAGCGTCGGCACGTTGTGCCAGAACAACCAGTCGCAAATGCTGGAGAAAATCACGCCGGTGAAAGCAAATGGCGTGATGACATTGGCCGGAGCATATTTGAAAGCGCGGGTCAGCAATAATTGGAAAATCAGGCCGAAACCGCCTACCAATAATAAAAGTACAAAACCCTGTGCGGAGGGGATTGTCCATTGTGTGGCGAAAAATAACGGTAACAAAAGGGAACCTAATAAATGGAAGTAAAACACGATATTTTTCGGCGAATTGTGCTTGTTTAACTCTTGTAGGCTGATAAATGCCATAGCGGCGAGAAATGCCGCGCCCAAGGCATAACCGATGTATTGTAGTTCAAAATGCTTGGAGGAATCCGTCAGCATGATAATGGAGACGCCCGCAAAACCAAGGAAGCTACACGCCAGCACTTTTAGCGGGGTTCTTGTTCGTAACACAAACAACAATAAAGGGACGAATAACGCCGAGGTATTCATCAATAACACGGCGATAGAAATCGGTAAGTATTTGATGGTGTAAAACGTCAGCAACATACTGGCAATACCCGCCAGGTTACGCATAACAAGAAACGGCCATTGACTGAGCTCGACCTTAAAATCACCGTCACGAATCATAAACGGCAATAAAAAAATAAAGCCGATCAAAAAGCGGGAAAATAAAATTTCGCTGGATGGTAATTCATCGGAAGCATATTTTACAAACACGCCCATTAAAGCGATGCTGATATAAGCCAACACCATACAAATAATGGCTTTTTGATATGAAGTGGCTGTGAGTTTTTTCGGCATTGACAATATTCCTTGATTAGTAGCGCCAAAAGTGCGGTCACTTTTTAAAGTGTTTTTTCGTTTTCACTGTGAATATGTTTTTCAATGTCATGCCAAAAACATTGAAAAAACTCACCGCACTTTTGTCTCTCTTGAAATTCGGGGCTAGAGCTAATTTGAACCACCTCTCCGAAATAGTCAAATGATAATTGATAGGCGTGCAAATAGGTGCGGTCCGCCACCTCTCCGCCATATAATTCGTCACCTAAAATCGGACTCCCCAAACTTTTCATGGCAACGCGAATCTGATGGGTTTTACCGGTTTTGGGATACAGAATGAATAAACGCAAATTCGGTGCCAAGCTGTGCGACACAAAATCAGTAATGGCGGGATTTTCTTTGCTTTGACAGAGTTTCCACGCACCACGACGGGCTTTTTGCATATCGCCGCTAATTCTGCCCTGCTTTTTCTTCGGTTTTTGGGTGGCTAGCGCTAAATAGGTTTTCTGAATCTGATGTTCGGCGAACTTACGCGACAACGTCATAGCCGCCTTTTCGTTTAGCGCTAATATCAACAAGCCGGACGTCACTTTGTCCAAACGATGAACCAACCAAACCTGCGGCACGCCCAATTGCTGCGCCACAAGCCGAGTTAACCCCACATCGGCATGATCTTTATGTACGCTTATTCCGTTAGGTTTATTTATTACAATAAAATCAGGATGCTGAAATACAATTTGAAATGTCATGACAGAAAACCTCAAGAAATGATGCGCTGAATGATACCATGAAAGCAACGGCGGAAACTGCCTGCCATTAGGTGAGAAAATAGAAAAGTGCTATACTTTCTGCACTATACTCGTTTCATGCTGTCGTCAATTATGTTGGAAAGTTTGCTCATTATTTTAGTGCCGATGCTTATCGGTTACGCCTTTAAAATCAAAAATATAAAAATATTACAACAATTTGGCAAAATCACCATGCTACTGTTGTATATGATCTTGTTCATTATGGGCGTGTCCCTTGGGCAATTAGATAATTTGGCACAGCAATTGCCGCAAATTGGTGTTTATGCCCTGACATTTATTGTTTTCATTCAAGGGCTAACCTTTCTCGGTTTATTTATCTATGACAAACTTTCCCCACAGCCTTTAGCTAAAACAACGGAGAAAATGCCCTCCCGTTGGCGGATTGTGTTGGATTCGTTAAAATTATGTCTGGTGGTGATTGTTGGCTTTTTTATCGGGTTATGGGGCAAAGGTTGGGTGAACCTGCCGTTTGGTTCTAGCACTTATGTGTTAGTCGTGTTGATTTTTTGCGTCGGCATACAATTACGCAATAACGGTATTTCTATTCGTTCCGTGTTTTTTAATCAACGCGGCATGATAACCGGTGCCATTTTTGTTTTAACGTCACTCCTTGGTGGCATTATCGGTGCGCAAGTGCTCAATGTCCCCATCGTGCAAGGTCTTGCGGTGTCTTCAGGGTTAGGCTGGTATTCCCTTTCCAGTGTCACCTTAAACAACGCATGGGGGCCAATTTGGGGTAGTATTGCGTTTTTTAATGATTTATCCCGTGAATTGATGAGTTTATTTATTGTGCCGTTATTTATGCAACATTACCGCTCCACCGCAATAGGCTATACAGGCGCCACCGCTATTGATTGCACATTGCCGATCATTCAAAAAGCCGGGGGCGTGGAAGTCTTACCGTTGGCGTTTAGTTTTGGCTTTATTACCAATATTGCACCGCCTATTTTATTGGTCTTTTTTACCTCGGTTCCTTTATAGGGTTTTCATTTTTTTATGACAATTGAACAAATTCTCGCTTATATCATCCCCATTTTGGTTTGGATAGTCACCATCACCATCACCTTACGCTTAGTAATAAAAAAACAATCTGTCCCAACCATGCTCTCATGGTTGATTGTCATTTATGTGTTTCCTGTGGTGGGCATTATCGCCTATTTAATTTTTGGTGAAATCAATCTCGGCAAGCATCGGGCTGCCATGTTTGAGCAACTCAAGCCTAAATACATGGATTGGTTCAAACACCTTTCTCATTGCGATAATTTGATCAATACGCAAACCAACCTGCTCTACCGCCCAATTTTTGATCTTGCCAATCAACGCCTTGGCGTGCCTTGTCTTTTAGGCAATGAATTGCATATTTTGGATACACCCGAAAGCATTATGCGAAGCATCATTCATGACATCAATCAGGCAGAAAAATCCATTAATATGGTGTTCTACATTTGGTCTGCTCAAGGCTTGGTGAATGAGGTAACACAGGCATTAATCAACGCTCGACAACGTGGCGTGGCAATTCATATATTGTTGGACTCGGTAGGCAGCCGCCCTTTCTTAAAAAGCGCCGAATGCCAAGCCATGCGTAATAACGGCATTGAAGTGACGGAAACCTTGCACGTGAATTTATTCCGTATGTTCTTTAATCGCATTGATTTACGCCAGCATCGCAAGATTATTGTCATCGACAATCAAATTTCTTACACCGGCAGTATGAACATGGTAGATCCGAAATTCTTCAAGAAAAATAGCAATGTTGGCGAATGGATTGACATTATGGTGCGTATTAACGGCCCGGTATCTTCGGTGCTAAACGGTTTACACGCATGGGATTGGGAAATTGAAACCGGCGTTAAACTTCCGTTAGACGTGCCTGATTGCCCGCTTTTGCCGTTGGAACAAAACAACTCTCATGCAGTACAAATTCTCGCTACCGGTCCTTGTTTTCCTGATGATTTAATGGCGCAATCACTGTCGATTGCGATTTTCTCGGCGCGTAAAAGCATTGTGATCACTTCGCCTTATTTTGTGCCAAGCCATAATATTGCGGAAGCTTTGCGTATTGCGGCTTTACGTGGTGTGGAAGTTTCCATCATTCTACCCAAAGAAAATGACTCCCTCATGGTGCATTGGGCAAGTCGTACCTTCTTCGATGACTTACTTGCTGCCGGCGTGAAAATTTATAATTTCAACAAGGGTTTACTGCATACCAAAAGTATGTTGATCGATAACCGATTGGCCTTGGTCGGCACCGTAAACATGGATATGCGCAGTTTCTTGCTGAATTTTGAAGTCACCATGGTGGTGGAAGATCCGGCATTTGCAAACGAAATTTCTTTATTACATGAAAGTTATATTAAAAACGCGGAATTAGTCGATTATGTTACATGGAGCACGCGCTCCGTTTATCAACGTATCGTCGAAAAACTCTTTTTCTTATTTAGCCCGCTTTTGTAAAACATCGCGTCTAATATCACTTTATTCCGTCACCACGTATAATCTGCGCTATACTAAGCGCCTTTTGAGAAACAGGAGAAGAAAAAAGAATGAAAAGAATAGAACAACTCTTTGCAAACAACTACCAATGGGCCACTCAAATGAAAGAGGAAAAATCCACCTACTTTCAAGAACTGGCCGAACATCAACAACCGCACTATTTATGGATTGGCTGTTCAGACAGCCGTGTGCCGGCAGAAAAATTAACCAACCTAGAACCCGGCGAACTCTTCGTACACCGCAATGTGGCAAACCAAGTCATTCACACGGATTTCAACTGCTTATCCGTTGTGCAATATGCGGTCGATGTTTTAAATATCGAGCATATCATCATTTGTGGGCATACCAATTGTGGTGGGATCCATGCGGCCATGAATGATCAAGATTTAGGATTAATTAACAACTGGTTATTACATATTCGTGACATTTGGTTTAAACACAGCCATTTACTGGGTAATTTATCACCGGAACGCCGAGCCGATATGCTCACAAAACTAAACGTGGCAGAACAAGTCTATAACCTCGGAAGAACATCCATCATTAAAAATGCGTGGAAAAGCGGGAAAAAACTGTCCTTGCACGGTTGGGTATATGACGTAAATGATGGATTTTTAGTGGATCAAGGCGTCATTGCCACCAGCCGAGAATCCTTAGAGATTTCCTACCGTAATGCCATTTCGCGATTACTCAAATTAAATGAAGATGAAATGCTGAAAAAGCAGCATGAACAAGAATAATCTCTGATTGGGCGGTCTTAGCACGGCTTAAAGTGCGGTCATTTTTCGAGGCAAATCGTGGCAAATTTCAAGAACGGGCATATTCGCTAGAATATCCCCGGAATATAGCTTAAAATTTAACGTTTATTTTCATCTTTTAACTCATGTTTATTATGCGGTATAAAAAACTCGTTATGTCTGTTTGTTGGTTCGCGTTTATGGTGAATACGGTTGTTGCCGCACCGCGCGTGCCTGAAGAACTGACGGATAACGGATTAATTTATTGCACTCACGCTTCCGGTTTTTCCTTCAATCCGCAAACCTCGGATGCCGGCACAAGCATGAATGTGGTAACTGAACAGATTTATAATAAACTTTTCGAGATATCCAATACGGCGATTCCAACGCCCATTTTGGCACAATCTTATTCTATTTCACCTGATGGCAAGATTATTACGATTTATCTGCGCAAAGGCATTAAATTTCATCATACCGATTGGTTTAAACCGACCCGTGATTTTAATGCCGATGATGTGGTGTTTTCATTAAATCGTGTGCTGGGCTATGAAACCTATTTGCCAACGCTGGAACAAAGTGCGGTGGATTATAAAAATCCGCAATATCGCATTTTTCATGAACAAGCGAAAAAAGTGCGTTTTCCTTATTTTGAAAGCATTAAGTTAAATCAAAAAATCGAATCGGTGAAAGCGTTAAATCCGCACACCGTGCAAATTACCTTATTTAAACCGGATGCCTCCATTTTGTCTCACTTAGCCAGCCAATATGCCATCATTTTCTCGCAAGAATATGCTGTGCAACTTAATGCGGACGATAATTTAGTGCAACTTGATTTATTACCGGTCGGCACCGGCCCGTATAAAGTCAAAAATTATTTCCGGAATCAATATGTGCGGTTAGAAAAAAACGAGGATTATTGGAAAAAAGACGCCAAAATTAAAAATATTATTATTGATTTATCCACGGATCGTACCGGGCGCTTGGTAAAATTTTTTAATGGCGAATGCCAAATTGCGTCCTATCCTGAAGTCAGCCAATTAGGTTTATTGAAGGAAAACGACAAACGCTATTATGTCAAAAGTGCGGAGGGCATGAATTTAGCCTATTTAGCCTTTAATTTTCAAAATGCTGTCATTCAAGATGAACAGGTTCGCCGTGCTATCGCACAAGCCATTAATCGCCAACGCATTATCAAAACCATTTATCACAATACGGCAACTGTGGCGAATAACATTATTCCGAATATTTCTTGGGCATCCAGCGTAAATACGCCGGATTTTGCTTATGATTTTAATCCGAGCGAAGCCAAGAAAGTCTTACAAGATAAACAGCTCCATTTGAATATGTGGGTGTTAAATGAAGAGCAGGTTTACAATCCGGCGCCACTGAAAACTGCAGAATTGATTAAAGAAGATTTAAATAACGTTGGGGTGAACGTAACGATTCGTTCAGTAACGCGGACTTTTCTCATCGACCAGCTGAATAAAAAATCAGAAAACTACGACATGATTTTAACCGGTTGGTTAGCCGGAAACCTCGACCCTGATAGCTTTATGCGACCTATCTTAAGCTGTAACTCGGCCAGTGAAATGACGAACCTCTCCAATTGGTGTGATGAAGATTTTGATCAGTTGATGGATAAAGCATTAGACAGCCCTAATTTATGGGAGCGTGCCCACGCCTATAATCAAGCACAAGAACTTATTCTCTCCAAGCTGCCGATTGTCCCATTGGCAAATATGAAGCGGGTGCTGGTGGTAAATTCACGTGTTCGCCATATTGAAATGAATCCTTTCGGCAGTTTAAATTTCTCGACATTATCATTGCGTAAAGGAGAGAAATAATGTTGCATTCTTTTCTTCGACAAGGTGTTTTCCTGCTGTTAACGGCGTTTATGCTCTCTTTGCTAAGTTATGTGATTTTGATGCAAGATCCATTGAATGCCGAACTGGCTACGCCACACTTTTATCAGGGGTATATTCACTATTTAAACCGTCTTATGCACGGCGACCTTGGCATCAGTTATAACGGCGGTGATCCATTAAAATCCACCATTCTTACGGTGTTGCCACCCACACTTGAGTTATGTTGTTGTGCGATTTTATTGGCCGTTATTTTTGGCATTCCCCTTGGGATACTGGGTGCTGCCTATCAAACGCATTTTATTGGAAAAACGATCCGCACTTTATCGGCTATTGGCACCGCCTTGCCGGTATTTTGGATAGCACCGATTTTATTGTATTTCTCCGCCATTAACGCTTGGCAAATTTCCGCCATCGGGCAATATAACCTCCTCTATGAAATCAAACCGCTGACCGGTTTCCCACTGATTGATGTCTGGTTTGTTGATGCTCCGTATCGCATTAAAATGATTCAAAACGTCTTACAACATTTGGCACTGCCAACGTTAGTTCTCAGCATTTTACCTATGATGGAAATCGTGCGTTTGGTGCAACAACGTGCCGAAATCGTGCTTCAACAAAATTATGTCAAAATCGTCACCACTCGGGGTTGGTCAAAATTGACCATATTGCGCAAATATGTGTTGCGTAATACGTTGCCCTTACTCATTCCACAAATGACTCGCCTGTTCACCTTGGTCATCACGCAATGTATGCTGGTTGAAAATACCCTCGGCTGGCCGGGCATTGGGCGTTGGCTAATTGATGCAGTCACACAACAGGATTACAACAGCATTTCTGCCGGTATTATTACTATCGGGCTTTGTATTATTTTTATCAAAATTCTTTCGGAAACGCTTATTTTCATTGCTGATCCGTTAAATAAGAAGGGATGGTATGCGAAGTAAAGATCCAAAAGACTTTCGTGAAACGGGCACACTAAAACACATTTGGTCACTGTTCCGCCAAGATCGCATTGCGCTCTTTAGTTTCTACGCACTTTTGTTATTAATTTCGACCGCACTTTTGAGCCCGTTCATTGCGCCTTATTCTGCAGAGACGCAATTTATCGGACAAGAATTAATGCCACCCTCTTGGGCGGCAAACGGAGAAATCGCCTACTTCCTCGGCACAGACGATATTGGTCGCGATGTGCTAAGCCGTATTATCGTTGGAAGTACTTATACTGTGGGGGCATCACTCATTGTGATGATCACAACGGCAATTCTTGGCGGCGGATTAGGCATTTGGGCAGGGATGTCACAAGGAATACAATCACGCATTTTAGGCCATTTATTAGATACGTTTCTTACCATTCCCGTCCTTCTCGTCGCCATTATTATTGCGACATTAATGGAACCCGGTTTGCTCAATGCGATGCTTGCCATTACCTTAGCGCTACTGCCGTATTTTGTGCATGAAATTTACCGCAGTATTCAACTGGAATTAAAAAAAGAATATGTCTTAATGTTACGCTTAGACGGCATCTCAAAATGGGCTTTATTGAAAAGCACGATCTTGCCAAATATCGCCGTGCAATACATTCAAGAAACCTCTCGCGTCTTCACGATCGCCATTTTGGATATTAGCGCCTTAAGCTTTATCGCCTTGGGTGCTCAACGCCCGGCACCGGAATGGGGCGCAATGATCCGCGATTCTTTAGAATTGATTTATTTAGCGCCATGGACGGTACTCCTTCCCGGTTTTGCGATTATTTTCAGTATTTTAATTGGCTTGATGTTTTCTAACGGATTATGTCGTGCCATTAGCAAATATTACGAGTAGGTCATCATGGTTCTTTTGGATATTCGCAATCTTCGGATTGATATTAAAACGTCAAACGGATTAATTCGCATCGTTGATAACGTCAGTTTCACACTGAACGAGGGCGAAATTTGTGGCTTAGTGGGTGAATCCGGCTCCGGCAAAAGCTTAATTGCCAAAGTCATTTGCAATGCCTTTAAAGATTCCTGGATTGTTACCGCTGATCGTTTCCGTTTTAACGACGTTGAACTGCTCAAACTCACGCCGACCCAACGCCGCCAAATTGTGGGCAAAGAAATTTCCATGGTTTTCCAAGATCCGCTCACCTGCCTCGATCCAAGCCAAAAAATCGGCAAGCAACTGATTCAAAATATTCCGGGATGGACGTTCAAAGGGCATTGGTGGCAACGTTTATTCGGTTGGCGAAAACGCCGCGCTATAGAATTATTGCACCGTGTCGGCATTAAAGAACACAAAGACATCATGCGCAGTTATCCCCATGAGTTAACCGAAGGGGAAGGACAAAAAGTGATGATTGCCATTGCTGTGGCAAATCAACCGCGCTTGCTCATTGCTGATGAACCGGCCAATTCCGTGGAATCCATTACACGCGTACAAATTTTCAAGCTATTATCCAGCATGAATCAAAACCAAGGCACATCCATCCTACTGGCCAGCAATGACATCAACAGCATTAGCGAATGGTGTGATGCGTTTGTGGTGCTTTACTGTGGGCAAAATTCAGAGTCCGGCCCCCGAGAAGCGATTTTAGAGAATCCTCATCATCCCTACACACAAGCATTGCTACATTCGATCCCCGATTTTACGCAGCCGCTGCCTTTTAAGAGCCAGTTAGGCACGTTAAAAGGCTCGGTTCCGCTACTTGAAGAAATGCCGCTGGGTTGCCGCCTTGGTCCACGTTGTCCTTTTGCGCAAAAAAAATGTATTACGAAACCGACCGCACTTCGGGTGAAACAACATGAATTTTATTGCCACTTTCCGATTAATTTACGGGAAAAGAAAATAAAAGAAGCCGAAGTGCCGCAGCCGTTAACGCTCAGTAATGACACGCAGGAATAAAAGAACGAAATGCACTTACTACACGTTGAAAACCTGACAAAAACCTTCAAAAAAGATCTTGACCTGTTTGGCGACGGTTACTTTCATGCCGTGGAAAATGTGAGCTTTACCTTGGATGCCGGCAAAACATTGGCCATTATCGGGCGTAACGGTTCAGGCAAATCCATGTTGGCTAAAATGATTGTCGGCATTACTGAACCCACTTCAGGCAAAATCTTATTTCAAAATCAGCCCTTAATTTTTGGTGATTATACTTACCGCGCCAAGCATATTCGTATGGTTTTCCAAGATCCTAATACCGCCTTTAATCCGCGGCTTAATGTTGGTCAAATACTCGATGCGCCGTTGCTGTTAACCACATCACTTAATGAGCAGCAACGTACTCAAAAGATTTTTGATATCTTAACCTTAGTCGGGATGCACCCTGATCACGTGACGATTAAAATCAATACGCTTTCTATTAGTCAGAAGCAGCGTATTGCCCTTGCCCGTGCGTTAATTCTGGATCCGCAAATTATCATTATTGACGATGCCCTTGGCTCATTGGATGCAACGGTCAAAACACAGCTCACCAACTTAATGTTATCGTTACAAGAAAAATTCGGACTAACCTATATTTATGTGGGGCAACATTTAGGCATCATCAAGCATATTGCCGATGAAGTGTTAGTGATGGAAGAGGGTAAGATGATTGAATATGGCGACACTTATTCTTTATTTACTTCACCGCAAAGTGATGTGACCAAGCGCCTGATCGAAAGCCATTTTGGCAAAATTTTAGACGAAACCTCTTGGGGAGAGACGTTTTTACCGATGATCTAATCGCAAAGTGCGGTAGATTTTCACCGCACTTTCACTTGCGCCCAAGTTGCGACATCTTGCGCAAACTTAACCTTGCCAATACATCGCTTGCACGTATTAACGCAATAATTCCAAGCCAAACTGATAAAGCTGATTTTTCTTGTAGCCATACAATTCCGCCACAATGGCAGCGGCTTTTTTCAACGGCAATTCTTGGCTAATTAAGGTTAGCGCGTGCATGGCTTGCGAAGAGATCGCTTCCGCTTCATTTTCCTTTGGCTCGCCTTCAACAATAACCACCATTTCGCCTTTGGTACGATTCGGATCTTGTGCCAACCAAGCGATTAAATCGGCTAATTTGTCGCCATGGATTGTTTCCCATGTTTTGGTAATTTCACGCGCCAACACCACATAACGCTCGCTGCCAAAGACACTTTGCATATCCGCCAGACTGTCTAAAATACGATGTGTGGATTCATAAAAAATCAAAGTGCGGTCTTCTTTTGCCACGTTTTTTAATTTATCCACGCGGGCTTTGCTTTTTGCCGGTAAGAAGCCTTCAAAACAAAAACGATCGGAGGCAATCCCCGAAGCACATAACGCCGTAATCGCCGCACAGGCACCCGGCAATGGCACAACCTGAATCCCCGCTTGCCGGCATTGACGCACTACATGAAAACCGGGATCACTGATTAATGGCGTACCGGCATCAGAAATCAACGCAATATTCACGCCTTGTAAAAGTTTTTCGACTAACGCACCGGCTTTTTGCTGTTCATTATGATCATGTAAGGCAAAAAACGGCTTTTTAATGCCGTAATGGGCTAATAATAAACCGCTGTGTCGGGTATCTTCTGCTGCAATGAGATCGACTTGTTGAAACGTTTCCAGCGCACGTTGTGTAATATCTTGTAAATTGCCGATAGGCGTTGCGACGATATATAAAGTTCCGTTTGAATTGCTCATTTAGACTTCTTTTATTTGCTTTTAGTTAGGGAGATAAGTAAGATCGCTCCAATTGTTTAACCAATGGAGTAATTATGTCTATTCTATTACAACGCATTAATTTAAAAAATCGATTAATGCCTTTTTTGTTCACGCTAATTTTAGCCGGCTGTAATGCCAATTTTATGGGGAATAGCTTCACCAGTGAACTCAAAAAAGATGCGAATGCAAGTTCTGAATTTTATATGAATAAAATTGGGCAAACACAAAAAATCGAAGATCAACAAACCTACAAATTATTAGCCGCGCGTGTACTCGTGACGGAAAACAAAGTGCCTCAAGCCCAAGCGCTATTAAACGAATTAAGCACACTCAATCCAGATCAATTATTGGATAAATCACTTATTGAAGCGCATATCGCTGCCGTACAAGGCAACAATCAACACGCTGAAAATTTATTACGCCGTGTGGATTTAACGCAATTAAGCAGTTCCCAGGTTGGCCGTTATTATGCGGTGAAAGCGCGCATAGCGGAAAACAAAAATGCCATTATTGATGCGGTGAAAGCACGTATTCAAATGGATCAAGTGCTCACCGATGTACCTCGAAAACAAGAAAATAATGACCGCACTTGGGCATTACTACGTCAAGCGAATCGCGGTTTATTAAATAATACGCCGGATGAAGGCAATTTAGCCTTAGCCGGCTGGTTGGCGCTCGCCCGTGCTTATAATGATAATTTAAGTCAGCCAACCCAATTAAGCCAAGCTTTGCAAAATTGGAAATCGGCTTATCCGAATCACTCTGCGTCTTATTTATTCCCAACGGAATTACAAGGCTTATTCAATTTCCAACAAACATCACTTTCTCAAGTCGCCTTGCTTTTACCGCTAAGTGGTAATGGTCAAATTCTCGGTAACACCATCAAATCCGGTTTTGATGCAGCCAAAGGCGACAATACCGCTGTTCAAGTGCAGGTTTATGATACCGTTGCGACCCCTATCAACGATATTATTGCGCAAGCTAAACAAGCAGGTGTTCGTGCGATTATCGGACCTTTGCTAAAACAAAACGTAGATAGCATATTAAATAATCCGTCTGCTATTCAAGGCATGGACGTTCTTGCATTGAACTCTACACCAAATGCCCGTGCTATTGGTCAAGTTTGCTATTATGGCTTATCTCCTGAAGATGAAGCCGAATCCGCTGCCAATAAAATGTGGAAAGATGGCATTCAAGCGCCAATGGTTGCGGTGCCACAAAACGATTTAGGACAACGTACTGCGACAGCATTTAACATTCGTTGGCAACAACTTTCCGGTACTGATGCGAATATTAAATATTACAACCAAACCGGTGATGTCGGTGTGGCGTTACAAGACCAAAACGTACAAGGCCTTTATGTTGTTGCAAAAAGTGAAGAGTTGGCTGATGTAAAATCGGTGATTGATAATAGCGGTAGCAATATCAAATTGTATGCCAGCTCACGCAGCAACTCCTCCAATAACGGACCAGAATACCGCTTGTTAATGAACGGGCTACAATTTAGTGATATTCCGTTCTTCAAAGACACGGATTCTGCGCAATATCAAAAAATTGCCACCAATACTAACGGCGACTACTCGTTAATGCGTTTATACGCCATGGGAGCTGACGCTTGGTTGTTAATTAGTCATTTCAATGAACTACGCCAAGTGCCGGGTTATCAAATTGACGGCTTAACCGGTAAATTAAGCGCAGGTCCGAACTGCAATATCGAACGTGATATGACTTGGTTCCAATATCAAAATGGTGGCATTCAAGTATTAAACTAAGTTAAAAATGTTTTCTCTAAAACGTCAACAAGGGGCGAGATTTGAACACAAAGCTCGCCTCTTTTTAGAATCTCAAGGCTTAACTTTTCTCGCGGCCAATCAGAATTTCAAATGCGGTGAATTAGATCTCGTCATGTTAGATCAAGACACTATCGTGTTTGTCGAAGTCCGCCAACGTAAAAACGATCACTTCGGCTCTGCCATAGACAGTGTGGATTGGAAAAAACAACAGCGTTGGATGGATGCTGCCGCACTTTGGTTGGCACAGCGGAAACAAAGTTTAGAAGATACAGACTGCCGTTTTGACTTAGTCGCTTTCGGCAAAACCGACCAAGATATCCAATGGATCCCCAACTTTCTTGATTAATCACTATGCTAAATAAACTCAATGATTTATATGAGGAAAATATTAAAACTCATATTTACGCCAAAAGCCTGTTAAGTACACAAATTGTCGAGGCGGCACAACGCATGATCAGCTGTCTCTTGCAAGGCAATAAAGTGATTGTGTGCGGAGAGGGGCGTTCTTATATTAATGCCCAATGCTTAGTGGCGAATTTATTAAATCGTTACGAATTAAAACGCCCGAGCTTTCCTTCTGTTTTATTGAGCTTAGATAGTGCGGTCAGTTCTACCTTTATTTCTGATCTTGCCTTAGAAAAATTATATCAACACCAATTTAACGCCACTGCGCAAAAAGGTGATATGCTGGTGGCATTCGCGCCTTTGGGTAATGAAAAGAACGTGCTTAATATTATTACGCATGCGGTCAATAAAGACATCACAACTCTTGTTTTAACCGGCAGCAGTCACGATCATATTCAAGGCATTTTGACCGAAAACGATTTACACATCGCGGTGCCAAGCGCAAAAGAAAGCCGATTGTTGGAAAATCACTTATTTATTATTAACAGTATTTGTGAACTTATTGATTTTAAACTCTTTTCTCATTCATAGCTTGACAAAAACCGTCCATTCAAGCCACACTAGCGCATAATTACCACACAGACAAAGGAGACAATGATGCTAACAAGTCCATTAAAAAAACTGGTTCTTGTGTTAACGACAGCCTGCTTACTACAAGGTTGTGTTGCCGCTGCGATTGGTGGTGCTGCGGTTGCCGGTGCGACAAAAGTTGCCACCGATCCTCGCACCATGGGAACGCAAATTGACGATGAAACGTTAGAACAACGCGTCTATTCCGCCATCAAAAAAGATCCTCAAATTAAATCGGAAGCGCGTATTAGTGTCACTGCGTATAGTGGTCGTATCTTATTAACCGGTCAAATACCAAATGAAAGTTTGCGCGACGTTGTCACAGGATTAGCCAAAGGCGTACAAAACGTCAACGATGTTTATAATGAAGTTCGTGTAGGAGAAAAAGTCAGTTTTACTCAAATGAGCAAAGATGCTTGGATTACCAGCCAAATTAAATCCAAAATGCTTGTTGATTCCAAAGTGAAAACCAGTGACATCAAAGTGGTAACAGAAAATAATGAAGCCTTCCTCATGGGCAATGTGACCCAAGATCAGGGCAATGCGGCCGCGGAAATTGCGCGTAATGTTTCGGGTGTAACTAAAGTTGTCAAAGTTTTTAATTACTTAAATTAACATGCAAGGCGACGCTTATACGCCACTGTTCTTATATGACAAAAAGGTGCATGACGCACCTTTTTATTTGCCTTTGATTTAAGTATTTAAGTGCGGTCAATTTTCGAGGTGAATTTCATTTTTGTGTTTCACAATCACCATATGATGATCCGCAAATTTCTGCGCAAGCGTTTGGATTGATTGTCCATTTGGCAACACAAGATGCGGAGCGATCTCGACCAATGGAATGATCACAAACTCGCGCTGATGCATATCATAATGCGGCACGGTCAGGCGTTCTGACTGAATAATGTGATCAGCGTAAAGCAAAATATCCAAATCTAATGTACGCTCTCCCCAACGGCGCAGACGAACACGCCCTTGTTCATGTTCAATACGCTGTAATTCATCCAACAATGCCAGCGGCGCAAGTGAGGTTTCCAAACAGGCAACCGCATTCACATAATCCGGCTGATCTTGTGGCCCAAGTGGCTTACTTTGATAAAAAGAACTCACCATCGTTAATCTTGAATCAGAAAGCTCATTTAACGCCTGCAATGCGGCTGTCAGTTGCGCCTGAGGATGTTCAAGATTACTCCCTAAGGCAATATACACCTTATTCATGACTCACCTTTTTCGCAGAATGATGTCGCTTACGACGATGATATTTCCGTTTTTTAGGCTGACTCGGTAACTCTTTTACCAAATCTTGTCGTTGGCTTTCGTTGCTAAATTGGTATTCATGCCACCATGCCGCCAATTCCACCGCTTCACCACCCTCAATTTCTGCGCGTATAACCAATAAATCAAAGCCGGCACGGAATTTTGCTTGCTCAATGGCACGTTGTACGGATTTTGGCGTACGTTTTAAAAACTGTAATTGCAATAACCAAATTTCACGAATAACGGCCGTATGGCGACGCGGTACGGCTAAACTTTTACACAATTGTTCAAGTACATCATTTGAGGCTAACGCATAAGCATCGTAATTATTCAGCCCCCCTTCATTTTTTAACACCTCAACCCGTTCGCGTAAGGGATACCAAAAAAAGGCGGCAAATAAAAATGCCGGATTGATGGGGAGTTTGTCCGCCACGCGCTCATCCGTTGAAGTTAGCGCACGCAAAATCATTTTTTCCGTCATGCTATCTTCATACTCGGTAAAATAGGGCGTTAATAATGGGAAAAGTGGCTCAAACAAACCGTATTGACGTAATAGCCGATAAGTTTTGACACCGTAGCCACTTTGCAATAGCTTCAAGCTTTCTTCAAATAAACGTGCCGGTGGAATATTTTTGAGCAAATGGGCAAGGGATTTAATCGGCGCATCACTGGGTTTATCCAAGAACATATCCAATTTCGCCATAAAGCGAATAGAACGCAACATCCGCACCGGATCTTCCTGATAACGGGTAACCGGATCACCAATTAAACGCAACTTTCCATTTTTTAAATCGTCAATGCCGTTGAAATAATCTTTCAACGTGTTGTCTTGTGGATTGTAATAGAGAGCGTTTACGCTAAAATCACGGCGTTCCGCATCTTGCTCCAAGGTGCCATACACGTTATCACGCAACAGCATGCCTTCTTCGCTTTGCTTAGCCAGCTTTTCGTTATGATGTTCTGCATGGCCGGCGCGAAATGTCGCCACCTCAATAATCTCACGTCCAAACATCACGTGCGCTAAGCGAAAACGTCGCCCCACTAAACGGCATTGACGCTGAAAAATCGCCTGAATCTGTTCCGGACGCGCATTGGTCGCCACATCAAAATCTTTCGGTTTTTTGCCCAACAATAAGTCGCGCAAACAGCCACCGACTACATAGGCTTCATACCCTTGGCGTTGTAATTTTTCCACCACCGTTAATGCATTACGATTAAACATACGCGGCGTAATGCCATGCATGGATGCCTTAATACTATGTTTGCAATCTTTTTTAGGGGTATTTCTTTTATTGTGGGATGAACCCTGAACCTTGTTTTTTACAGGTTCAGTCACTGTGATAGAGGGTCTTTTAGGTGAGGTTTTAACATCATGTTGAGTCGCCGGATGTTTTTGGCTTTTCTTACTCAAAAGATTTTTAATATAGGTAAAAATAAGACATCTCCGTTTATCAGAAAAATAACGTGAAAGTGCGGTCGAAAAATAAGGTGTTTTTTGACCGCACTTTTATCTGTTTTGAGTCGAATTAACCGACCATTTGTTTTTCGCGAATTTCCGCTAAGGTTTTACAATCGATACACAAATCTGCCGTTGGGCGCGCTTCCAAGCGTTTAATGCCAATTTCTACGCCACAAGATTCGCAATAACCAAAATCGTCGTTATCTAATTTTTTTAAGGTACTTTCGATTTTTTTCATTAATTTACGCTCACGATCGCGAGTACGCAATTCCAAGCTAAATTCCTCTTCTTGCGTTGCTCTATCAGAGGGATCCGGAAAATTAGACGCCTCATCTTGCATATGCGCGACAGTTCGAGACGCTTCATCTCTAATTTGATCATGCCAAGCTTGAAGGATTTTTCTGAAATGCAGCACTTGCTGCTCATTCATATACTCTTCGCCTTTTTTCTCTTTGTACGGCTCAACACCGGCTAACGCTAATAAGCTCAAAGACGCTTTACTCATTTGTATCTCCTAATAAAAAACGCATCCATTTAACACGTCTAAAACGCCACTTATCTGTGTTGCTTTTGCGGATTATCAAAGTAACACCAAAATTAAAACAGACCCTAGTTTTTGAAAGGCGTAATAAATAACAGAACTTCCTCAAATGATCAAATGAATTTACGTTTCATTTCATCGTTTTTACCTTAATTTTTCTAAATTTGCGATCTTGCACGCATTATTGATTCGCCGGTTTATCTCTCCCCTCGGTTTCCTTTCATATTACGCCTTGAGTTAAATAATAAAGTGCGGTTAAAAACGTGACTATTTCATTAGATAAATTCGCCGGTTGCCTGATTTTCAGCGGATTAACACTGCTCGTTTTACCGGATAATTGGCTTTTATCATGGGAAATGGGTGCCTATATCGCATTTCCGATATTACTTATAATGTTACTGTGTTATCGCCTTAAATTAACGCGTTTATCCACCTTCCTTGCCTATTGTTTATTGTGTTTAGTGCAACTGGTTTATGTACATTACCCTGCCCTGTCACTTCTTCAACAAGCGGATAATATCGCCCATCTGCCGAACCCCCTTCACACCGAATTCACCGTGCAAGAAATATTACATCAACAAGATTTTCAAACACTGGTCATTGTCGCCAAACTCGCTGAGCATTTGCCGGAACAGCGAATTTATACGCAATGGAAAGCACCACACAAAGTAAAAATTGGTGAGCGCTATGTAGGAGATTTACGTCTGCGCCCTCTTTCTTCCCGTTTAAATATGCACGGCTTTGATCGCCAACAATGGTACTTTAGTAAACGCATTACTGCGTGGGCGGACGTGAAAAGTGCGGTCAAAATCGAGCAGGTTTTTTCATGGAGGCAAAACGCACTTCATCATGCGCTCAACCAAACAGAACAGTTATCTCAACAAGGATTGCTATTAGCTCTAGGGTTTGGCGAACGGGCATGGCTCAAAAACGCCACCTGGCAAATTTATCAAAAAACTAACACAGCGCACTTGATCGCGATTTCAGGATTACATATCGGCCTGGCGATGATGTTAGGCTTTGCCTTGACACGCTTAGTCCAATTTACGTTTCCAACCCATTACATCACGCCAACCTTTCCGATTTTCTGCGGCTTGATGTTAGCCCTGCTTTATAGTCAACTTGCAGGTCTGGCAATCCCCACGCTACGCGCCATCATTGCCCTCGCTTTACTCTATGCTATTCAGCATTTACGGCTGCATTGGACAGTGTGGCAACTGTTATTGCGAGTCGTCGCGCTGTTGATTTTTATCGATCCGCTTATGTTGCTTTCCACCAGTTTTTGGCTATCCGTGGGCGCGGTCACCTGTTTAATTGTTTGGTATCAATGTTTTCCGCTGTCCTTATTACACTGGTGTGGCAAATCATTCACCCACTCGCCTTGGGGAAAAGTGCGGTACGTTTTCGGTTTATTTCATTTGCAACTGGGTTTGCTTTGGTTATTCACGCCGATTCAATTGTTCTTTTTTAACGGCATTTCCTTACACAGTTTTATTGCCAATCTTATTGCCGTACCATTTTATAGTTTCATTTTAGTGCCGTTGGTGCTGTTTGCCATACTCACCCAAGGCAGTTGGAACACCTGGTGGCTTGCCAATGATCTGGCAGAAAAAATCACCGCACTTTTAGCCCCGCTGCAGGATCATTGGCTGGCTATTTCTCTTCCCCACAGTTTATGGATTACGCTCGTTTTAACCTGCCTATTTTTAGGCTTGCTGTATTACATTTATAAACCCCAGAAACCTCTATCTTCTACATTGGAATTAGCAAAAGTCTCTCGTTTAAAAGGATTTCACCTTGCTGCTGAACGCACTTTGAGTTTACCGTTACAAAAGACAATTTATGGGTTAGGTTGCGGATTGATTGTTTTTTGCAGTACTACATTAGCGCACCACTACCTTTCCCGCCCAAATTGGCAATTGGATACCTTGGATGTCGGCCAAGGGTTAGCCACTTTGATCGTGAAAGATGGCAAAGGCGTGCTATACGACACCGGCTCAAGTTGGGAAAGCGGCAGTATGGCGCAGTTAGAAATTCTGCCTTATTTACAGCGACAAGGCATTCAGTTGGAATGGCTGATTTTAAGCCATGATGACAACGATCATTCGGGCGGTGCTCGTGCGATGTTATCCGCTTATCCCGACATTCAACTGACCACCGCGTCGCAAAAACGCTATGGCGAAAAAAACACAGCAGAAAACGACCGCACTTTTTGCCTTGCCGGCAAACAATGGGCATGGCAGGGCTTGCGCTTAACCGTACTCTCCCCCGATAACATCGTGCCCCGTGCGGAAAATTCCAATTCCTGCACGCTATTATTAACGGACGGCAAACATAATATTTTGCTGACAGGCGATGCCGATCTCAGCGTGGAATACAACATTTTACCCAAGCTAGATAAAATCCACGTACTACAAGTGGGACACCACGGCAGCAAAACCTCAACAGGAGAAGCATTAGTGCGCCACATTCAACCAGATATTGCGCTAATTTCCAGTAGCCGTTGGAATCCCTGGCATTTTCCCCATCAAACGGTTGTTGACCGATTAACGCGACACCATGCTCAACTTTATAACACGGCAGAAGACGGACAAATCCGCTTATTATTTGAAGAAAACGACATCAAAATTCAAACGGCACGGGCGGAATTTTCGCCATGGTATCGCAGATTAATTGGCTTGAAGGGTAAATAAAGGTACAATGCGCCATTATTTTTGACCCAACGACAGATATTATGACGCAAGATCAAGATCTTTCCACCCTGCAAACCTTCAAACGATTATGGCCGACCATTAGCCCTTATAAAACCGGTCTTATTGCCGCCGGCATTGCATTGGTGCTCAATGCGTTAACCGATTCCGGTTTAATTTTCTTACTTAAACCCTTGTTAGACGAAGGCTTTGGCAAGGCAGATGCCTATTTCTTAAAGCAAATGTCGGTTTTTGTGGTATTGCTGATCATTTTTCGCGGTATTTCCGGTTTTATTTCTAACTATTGTTTAGCGTGGGTATCCGGCAAAGTGGTGATGACCATGCGTCGCCGTTTATTTAAACACTTAATGTTTATGCCGGTCGGTTTTTTTGATAAAAATGCGACTGGAAAACTGCTTTCCCGCATCACTTATGATTCTGAGGTGATCGCCAACGCCTCTTCAGGTTCCTTGGTGACCATTGTGCGCGAAGGCGTATATTTGATTTCCCTATTGGGCATCATGCTTTATACCAGCTGGCAACTGTCGGTGGTGTTGCTGATTATCGGCCCGATTATCGGCGTGTTGATCAGTTTAGTGTCGAAGAAATTCCGTAATCTCAGCCGTAATATGCAAAACTCCATGGGTGATTTAACCTCCACCACAGAGCAAATGTTACAAGGGCATAAAGTGGTGCTGTCCTTCGGCGGGCAAGTTATCGAGGAAGAACGCTTCAATCAAGTGAGCAACGATATGCGCCGTAAAGGCATGAAAATGGCGGCTGCCGATGCCATTGCCGATCCTGTGGTGCAAATCATTGCCTCCTTTGCCCTTGCCGCCG
>ERZ772764.603-NODE-603-length-24579-cov-12.878527_pt1 | contig 24579 bp, 24 predicted proteins | sample MGYA00512163_ERZ772764 | MGnify/ENA primary metagenome ERZ772764 (study PRJEB29015, sample SAMEA2737903) | human oral metagenome | biome: human oral; feature: human-associated habitat; material: dental | place: China | collected 2094 ... | reverse complement strand
ACAATGAACAATCTACTCACCCATTATCCTGTAAATTGGATAGACGGAATGAAGCTAAGTAGCAGCCATTTTATTGCTGAGCAGGACTTTGTTACCGAGAGCGTTAGAGATGCCATAGCCTTGCAAACCACAGACCTTAACTATGGCTTACAGCCTATGGAAGGTGATTCGGTAAAGATGCACGTGCTGATGGATCACTACAATCAGCTGCAACTAACCCTTGAAGAATGCCACGCTGTTACTCCTAATGGAATACGTATACAAATCAGTGCCTCACAAGAAGGACAAACCTTAACGCTAAGCAAGGATATGACAGAGATGAAGGGTAATGCCACCTTCTTCGTGTTTATCACCGCTGAATTGTTTAAACCAACTCCTTACGGAGAGGCAGCGGCACAAGAATACCCACCGCGTATTCCTTTTTTGCGCCCTACCTACTCCCTTTACCTCTATACAGATGAAGAATTAAAGAATAAGGATTTGGGTGATGGTTACCTTATGATAGGTAGGGTGATTATGGACAATGGACAAGTGCGTTTGGACGATACCTATATACCCCCTTGCAGCTGTGTGATAGCACATCCTTCCTTACAAACCCTCTACCAACGCATTCGCAGCTTTTATGCTAAGATGGAGAACTATGCCATACAAATCTCACAAAAGATCCATATCAAAAAGCAGAATAACGAGCTATCAGCAATGATAGACAAGATAAATGAGCGTATGTTGGTGTTTTTAGGGCAGGAAATCAATCGTTTTGAACTGCTGTCGCCTTATAACCCACCTTGCGAATTACTGCTTTCAGTAACAGCCTTTGCACGTATTGTGAAGAACTTTACAGATGCTCATTCAGGCGCAGGCAAAGAGGAACTGCTGAACTATTTTTCTGAGTGGTGCAACCTTACCCAAGGTGCTTTTGAGCAGGTATTCAATACCCTTATCAACACCCACTACAACCACAACCATATCCGCAAGCATATCAAAGTAGCAGAAGAGTTTATGGACTTGATAGAAGACTTGTACAACAACCTAAGCCGCTTGGATTATATCGGTAAAAAACCCGATGGCGGTATATTTGTGGCTGAAACGACTAATGAAAATCAAGATATAGTAAGGCGTACCCGTAGCCTCTTGGTAGATTAATTTGTTAAACAATTAAAGTTATAAATACTATGGAAATAGTCAATAAAGAACAACGCACGAAAGCCTATTGGTTTTTCGTCCTCTTTTTTGCCCTCACAGTTACCATTGTGGTGGTAGCGATGTTTGCCAATGTGCACTTCCCTTTTGAGGAAAACAAATTGCTTAAGGAGAAGAACGCCAAGTTGGAAAAGGATATCGCCATACAAAACCATTTCGCTGCTGATTTAGAGAAGGTAAAAGTCGCGATGGACTCCATTGGGGTATCCAATCTTAAAGACGATTTTTTCAATGAGAAATTAGCTTTTTCTATTTTGACAGATATGTATAAGCCTTTCTTGAAGAGTGATACACTGACCAATAAGAATATGTACAACAACACCATTCTTATTTGTAAGCAGTATATTGATGCTAAAAAGCACATCAAAAAACTTACTGCTGATAGGGTTTTGTTGGATAGCTTAAACGACATCAATCAGATCTTACAAGAGGAATATGATAAGATGAAAATAGACTTAGAGGTTTGTAAGCAACTATATCAAAATCAGTAAGTAAGCCAATGCCACAGAGAACGTATATCGCTATAGCTTTTGCACTTTTAAGTTGGCTTACCACAAAAGCTCAGTCCTTACCTTTGCCACAACCCAAGGTAATTGAGCAGTGCGATGTCAGTCAGCCTAAAGCCAAGTTAAAAGGCTTGCCGTATGTAAATGTCCCTCCTATGTACCTGAGAGTGGACAATGAGGAGTACACTTACGCCGCTTTGCAATTAGGAAAGAGGAAGAATAGTATCTTCCTATTTTTGAATATACTTGCCCCTTCCACTTGTCTGAAAAACGAAAAGATTGTAGATGTCTATTTTGAGTCAGGAGAGATGATAAGCCTTAAGAATCAGTATCCACTCAATTGTGATGGTTATTTTGTAAGACAACTAAGCCGCTCAGAGCTTAAAAAGATGCGTAATGATAAGATTACAAAGATTTTAGTGTATTCATTCCAAAAAGTGTACGAGTTCTATCTGGGAGAAGGTGGAGATAAAGAACTCAAAGAACACCTAAAATGCCTTTATTACTATCGTTTAACCACTAATTAAGAGCCGTTATGTCCTTTATGGAACTTGACCTAAATATCCGAATGAGTGAAAACCCGCTGGCATTAAACAAGAGCGATGCGGGTGAGGAGGTAGTGGTAGTACGTGAGGAAAGCAGATTTAAACAGCATACCATCAGTATGCTTATCTCAGATAAGGAAGCAGGCAGTGTGCAGCTCAATATAAACGGTACTTTATTAGAAGTGCCTACCTACAAACTCACTATAACCGATGATAAAACAGAAGAGATAAAGGTGTTTCAGATAACAAGGGATATACCTCACTTTACAGAAGAAAAGCAGCATAAAAGCCTACTTTCGTTTATAGGCATCAAGCGTTTTGATACGACTTCCTATTTGTATGAGAATATCTGCTTTGAACCCGACAAAGAGGGTATCACTGAATACACACTAAGCAAATACCGAAGGAAGACCGAAGACAGCCTCTCTTATACTTTTACTCACAGAGAGCAAACTATACTTTTGTATGCTGGTAATATTGAAAACTTTCAAAAACCCCAAGATGTGGATTACTACTTTGTCATCATAGATGCCCACAATGGACAGAGTTTTATGGGAGATATACACTACCGTGAGCAGCTACTCAAACTCACTCCAAAAGTACAATTGCAACTTATCAAACGCAAACAACTCACCAAAGAGATAGAGTACACCCAAAAGGGAGAGATAAAAAAGAAAATATATTTGTAAAAGGAGATATGGCAAAGACGTGTAAAATATCTAAGGGAACAAAACTAAAGGAGTTAGCAGAGTTTTTTAAGTTAACCCCTGAGCAACTAAAACGCTATCACAATATCTATTGCCCTATAGAGGATCTCATTGAGCAGGAGATTCCCTCACATGTGCGTATTGTTTATGTACCACCAGAGGGTGATGAATTAGTAGCCTCAATGATGGAGCCAGTAAAAAGAGACCCTATATCCTACAAAGCTAAAAACACCCTAAGCAATATCAGAAACTATCAAAGGGTCTATGGGGTGATGTATACTATATCTGAGAATGAGGTAGAGAAACTCAAAATTCATTATAGAATCTCCATAAAAAAAGAAAAAGATATTATAACCATCGCACGAGAGGAAGTATACATCAATAATGAGCGACCAGACTTAGTAGTTGAGCAAATGGCTGATAAGTTGTCAGCAGTTTTGTATCCTTTGGTACTTGCTATAAATCCTGATGGAACCATAAAGGCAATAGCTAACCATAAAGAGATACAAGAGCGTTGGAGAGAATTAAAACCAAAACTGAGTGAATATTATGTAGATAAAAGAACAAAAGGTATTTTGCAAAGGATTGATAATACGATGGGAGATAAAGAAAATATATTGGAAACTATCAAAAAGGATTTGTTTTTTCTATTATTTTTTATACCTTTTTACCAGAGTTTTGATGAAGAACGAAAAAGTAAGACTAACATTGAAGTACCAGTAGAAGGAAAGAGGGAGTCATTTGATGTTACACTTTCTCTTTTAGAAGAAATATCACCTTATGATAGAGTTATTATAAACGCTGAAGGCAAAAAAGAGCAGGCTAAGTTTGATTTTCTATATAAGCTAGATCTAACAGATAATAGTATTACCACTATTTTAGGAAATATAACACTTATCGATAAAATCATAAAATTTGAATGTTATGAAATGTCCTTTTAGAGGAAATATTATAGTTAGTAAAATACAAATTAATAAGAATAAAACTTATGGAAATAATAGGAGAAAGAAAACCAGTAGCAAATAGAAAATATAAATATTCTTTTAAAATAGGTGTTGATAAATACGCACCTGCTCGTTGGAAGGTATTTGACATCAATGATAAAGATTTCAAAAAGGTATTATACGAAAATACCAATGGTCTATTTTGCTTTCAATCTACCGATATTGGAAAAGAATTTATACTTAAGGCCTATGTTGAAATATATAATACCCAAGAAGTATACAAAACAAAATTAGCTATCCTATCCGATCAAATGAAGATTTTATCTGTTGAATGGCGTGATGTAAACAACAAGCCTATAAACGGTAGAACAGTAGGCTATTTAGATGATATTACATTAGCTATCAAAACGCTTTATATCCCTATAGGAGACACTTTGTCAGTTACTATATACGAAGACGAAGCTATAGGTTCACCTCGTTGTATGGGAACCTATAAGACGACACCTATTAACAAAGAAGGATATACTGAACTTCATTTGAAGAAAGAAATGCTAAAGCTATACCAACAGAGACTTAATAATGCAGATCTGTTTGATGAATCTGAGCACGAATACTATGTTCAGATTGTTTATAGGGATCATATCAATCGGGTGGAAGAAGGTATACAGCTAAAAATAAAAAATGTGTTAGATGCTTTTATAAAACCCAAAGTAGCAGTAAAGCCTGTTCTGGTGAATGTACCTGATCCTCCTGAAAAAGAAATGAAAAAAGGAAAGGATTTGTTTTTCAATATGTTTTTTGATGGAACTATGAATAATAAAGACAATACAGAGGCTAAAATCAATTATGAAAAAAGTGTGTTTAATGGTACCATACGGGAGAGAACTATCTTTGATATAAGAAAGGAAGATAAATATAAAAACAATGATAGTTACCAAAATTTCTATTCAAATATAGCTTTGCTATATAAAACTCTTATTGATACTAAAAATAATAATATTTTTAATATATATACAGAAGGAATAGGGACAGAGAAGGGAAAAGAAGATAGTGTTATGGTAGGAGGAGGAATAGGATTAGGTTCTACTGGAGTAGTAGCAAAAGTAAAGAAAGCTTTAAATGAAATGCGTAATAAAATGAATCTTTATGAAGGTAGTATAGGTACTATATATATCAACGTCTTTGGTTTTAGTAGAGGAGCTGCTGCAGCACGAAACTTCATATCTCAGAGAAAAGAAATCGCTTCTAAATTAAAATTGGAAAATGAATATAAAATTTATTTTAATTTCGTAGGATTGTTCGATACTGTTGCATCTTATGGAGTATATCATCAAAATGATGTTAAAGAACTCTCTCTGGATATAAAGGGGAACGCTAAAAAAGTAATACATTTAGTTGCTGCTGATGAGTATAGAGAGAATTTTAAATTAACTAATATAGAAAGTTCTATTAAAGCAGGTGTGGGCTATGAGCTTTCATTACCAGGTGTACATTCAGATATTGGGGGTGGGTATAAAGAAAAAGAAGATGAAAAACGATGGTTAGGTTCAAATATTTCTATTAAAGATTTAGGAGAAGATCCTAATTGTTTTGATAATGTTAAGCAATATTATAAAAATGAAGGGTGGTATAATACTGAAGATTTTAAGATTGAAAAAAAACAGATTTTAAACACTGTTCAACAAGGAGTGACTGTAGTAGCATATCAATACTCAATAGCAGCATATCAATATAATTTATATGGAGTTCGTAAATCTTTATCAAATAATTATCAGTATATTGCACTAAAAATAATGGTATATTTTTGTAATAAATATAGTTCAAAACTTATTTTTGATAAAGATAAGATGATTAAGTATGTAATAACTAAAGAAAAAGATGAGTTTTTATATAGAATACAAGAACAAATATTAAAATATGCAAAGGAAAATGATGGAATCAATTCTATAAAGGTTCAGTTATCAAAAGAAGATTTACACAAATTAAGACATCAGTATCTACATCGTTCTAATCAGGATGATGATATGATAGCTATGTATGGGAGATATAAAGAAGGAAAACCTAAACGAGACATTTTACAAGGATAAATTATGAAAAAGTATGTAATAATAGGCATTATAGTGCTTCTGATAGGAACACTCGTTTACTATAGAAAGAATGTATCTTGGAAACTTAGTAAAGCAAAACATTCTATAACAAAAATAATGAATAAGATGACAAAAAAATACCAATGGCTTATTTTAACCACAGGAGATGAAGGATATACAACAGAAATAGTAGATGGTGCATTCATTTACGATAATGGAGGAAGGGAATATATTCCTTCGGGGCAAAGCTTACGAGCAAGTTTGTTCCACGACTCAGGAACAATGATAGTAGGAGAGTGGGATCGTCCTATCCCTGTAAAAATGGAAATTACCTGGTTTTCGTATGCGGAAAATAAGTTTTATTCAGGTTCTTTTGATTTAGATGTGCCTCGTATCACTAAGTTGTTTCAAGAAGGTTATCTTGACAAGTTTGGCGATACCAGCTATTATGATTTTAAAATTGCAGTATTGCCTGCAGGACAGGTATTGCTCTATTTAAGTGGAGCCAATACTATTTTAGTTGGTGAATATCAAGCAAAAGAGTATATTGTAGAAGGAGATGAGGCTTTCCATAGGATAATGGAAGTACCAGAAATAAGCATTGTAAGGGATTGGTCAAGAGAAACTACTGTACAACAATACCAAAATAGTATGCCGCAACAAACTCAAGAGGAGATCAGAAACAATAAACTTTCAACTCATATATGGAAGGAGGTTATCATTAAATACCCTTGGCATTTTACCATCCATATTGCGGATAAAGATGATTATCCTCTAAAAATGATTTCACGTCCTTATGATGCCGGCAAGTATCTTTTATTTATTGATGGGGAGAAAAATAAGCATTTTGACCTTGATTTTCTAACAGGTTTTGCCCCTAAACCTATTCCTGTAGAAATAGATGCTGTGTATGATGGGCAAGGAGGTGAATATGTAATAAGGGTTTACCCTGGTAATGTAGGGGGTGAAGAGTTTATTGCTTTGCCTTATGAGCAATATCGCAAGCGAGAGCAACAACTTGTAAAGCTTTTTAAGGAGTTTTATGAAAGGATAGGAAAACAACCCTTTGATCTACATTTAGAAATAGATAAAAAGTTTGAAAATCCTAAACTATACCTAAAAAAAGATGATATAATGCAGGAAATCCCCGATGTAGAGTTTGAGCTATTTAATAGTACATTTAACATCCAATTATATCCAAAAGAGTAATCTATGAAAGGCACTTACTACAAAACTCCCATAGACTTCAAGGCGTTGATAGAGAAGCGCGACCTTGCCAAGACCACCTTAGAGACCTCAATCGACCAGCAACTCTTCCTACTGGCTACCACAGCTTGGGGAGAATGCAAATTTGATGAAGGCTTTGGCATAGGCTTTTGGGAGACAGACTTTGATATGCTTAAAAGTGATGCCAACCTTAAACTCTTGGTAAAAGAGAGTTTAAAAGAAGCCATACAGCGATACGAAAAACGCTTATTTGTAGAAGAGGTTGAAGTAGAGGTAACCAATCAAAACTTGAGTACCTTAGAAAAGACCCGTACAAAGAAGAAAGTAATAATCTATATCAAAGGATTTATAAGAGAGACTAACAACCCTTATGAGTATAGGATGCATTTGTTTATAGCACCTTTGTCTTATTAATAAACACATCTAAAAATGAATTAAAGATGAATCAAGATAGAATAAGAGATCGCATATTAAGACGTGCCTCACGTATGTGGGGCTATAGTGAGAGCGAAACAGAGAACTCCTTTGACCCCTTGGTGGGTTTACTGATTTCTGCTTGTGCCTCAGAACTTGAAAAACTCAGCTTTGAACAAGAGAACTCACGGGCAAGAATTATCGACCGAATTTTAGAGGTGATGTTCCCCGAAGAAGTTGCTGGGGCACTCCCTGCGCATACAATCTTACAAGTACACCCTTCCCAAAACAACAAGCCTATCTCATTATATAACAGCTTTGCAACCAAGAAAAGAGTTCAAGATATCTATAACCCCCAAGAGAATAAAGAAATAGACATTACTTTTTCCCCAACTATACCCTTAAAACTCACTACAGCCAAAGTAAAATATATCGCTTATGGCAATGAACTAATAGAACAAGAGAGCTTTTTCTTTGATGAGAAAATAGCCAAAGGGGTAAAACCACTCCCAGCAGGTGAGCTATGGATAGGAATAGAAAACACCAATAATGAACCTTTGGAAGACCTTCAGTTTTTTATCAATGTGAATAACAATGAACATAAAGAGCTCTTCTATCACTATTTAAAATTAGCTACTGTAAGTGCTCAAAACAAAAAGATTACACTGTGCAATGGATACAATGTAGAAGATAAGCATCTTGATTTACAGCATATTATTACCAAGAATAACAACTCATTAGCTTCTATATACAATGAGGTCAATCAATTCTACCAGCCTAATTTCTATACGCTTAAAGGTGTATTGGAGCCTATTAGTCCAAGTAATAACAAAGAAGCAGAAACTCAGTTATATAGTCATTTTCCTAATATAGAAGAGCAGGTCAAAGAAAATATTTTGTGGATTAAACTTGAGTTCTCCACAGTAGTACACACAGAGGTTTTTCGCAGTGTGCGCTTTATGCTCAGTTGCGTGCCTGTCATCAATATAGGGTACAAAAAATTACATCAAATACTCAAGGGAAGTCTTAATATATTTCCATTACCCACAGAGCATCACTTTTTGGACATTGATTATATCATTGATGGCAACCAGAATAGAATTGACTTAAAAAAACACCAAAGGAAAGAGCAGGACACCGTTGCAGTGGTCAGACGAGGAGGAGTTGCCCGACTTGACAACAGAGAGGCAACCGAGCTATTGCAATACCTTTTAGAGGTTATAAAAAATGAAGCTGCAGCCTTTGCTGCTGTTGGAGGCGATTACACTAAGGATGTGCTAAAAGAGATTTTTCAGCATATAGCCTCTTTGGAGCAGAGAAAAGATAAACAAGGTATCGTAAAGGATAACAATACATATCTTATCATTTCCACGACTAAGAGCGAAGAGCAAAATAACTGTGAGGTAGCTTTCTGGCATACCTCAGGAGCGGAAGGCAATGGACTAAGAGCAGGAACAAAATGTAGCCCACCTACTCAAACTTCTTATTTTACAGCACCTGCTACTATCCTAAAAACCTCAGTAGGCGGTAGAAACCGTCTCACTTCTGAGGAGAAACTCTTAGAGCTAAGAAGTGCCTTGCTCTCACGCGGTAGGATAGTAACCATCGCGGATATAGAAGCTTTGGGGATGAGCCATTTTAAGAGTGCTATAACCACCATTGAGGTAACAAAAGGCACTAAGAAAGAGGTCTCTACTATCCAAGGTTTTAGTCGTACCATAGATATCTACCTTACAAAGAACAATACAACTCAAAATATAAGCCCAGAAGAATGGGAGTACCTCAAAGAGAGTTTTATGCTAAAGCTAAAAAACGCCTCTGCTAATATGTACCCTTATCGGCTTTTTGAGAAGAGATAGGAATCAAAAAAAGAGAAAAGAAACTTTTTATATTTTGATAGAATTTGAAAGATTTTTATAAATACATTTAATTTATTGTTTATCAATAAAATAAAAACTCACTTTCAAAATAAATTGGTTAAAGTTTTGTTAAACTTGATAAAAGCTCTTGTGTGTTAAATAATATTGCGTAATTTTGCACTGAGATACATCTATAGATTTATCCATTCTTGGATTTGAATGGGAAAGTAGGTGCGAAGAAGCGTAATAAAGAAACAATATTAACTTAATACATAAATACTATGGCAGTTAGCAGTAAAGGTATAGGCGGAAATGAAGTCCCCTTAGATGCCAATGAGGCAATTGCAGACATTCCTCAGAATAGAACCCTGATAGCACAAAAGCTAACAGCAGATGACCCCATCAAGCCAGAGCTGGTAGAAGGGCTTACTTCTATTGAAAAAGTATTTGAACACTTTAGCCCGCAGATAAACATAGACTTTGAGGATGCTGAAGGAGCTATGAAGAAAGAGACACTTTCTTTTAGCAATCTGGGAGATTTTGGGGTAAAGGGCATCACAGCACAAAGCGACTTCCTTACAGGTTTGGAGACTGAAAAAGACCAATACCAAAAGATTGTTAAGCAACTGAAAAGCAATAAGGTGCTTAAAGCTGCCTTAGAAGACCCCGAAGCCAAGGCAGCACTGCTGAGTACCTTACGAGGCTTGATTAGTGAATTAACAGAAAAGAAATAGTTTAGTTTTTACCTAAAAATATAAGACAATGGCAGATAATACAGCTAAACAAGCACAAGGTGCTCCCTTAGCACCACAAGGAAAACCTATTTCCATAGAGAAGTCTATAGAGGCTTTGGCACGTTATGGTGGATTTGACCTCTTAGAGAGTGCTATTGAGAATGTACAAAATGTAAATCCAGAGCGCAAAGCACGTAGAAATATTTTCCTTTCAGAGGCTAACAAAGCCAAAGAACGTGAGACCTTAAAAAAGACTTTAGAGTTATGGCTCAATGTGCTTAGTGATAATGAGACCATTACCGATATGGTCGCTTCTTCAGAAGACCATAAAAAAGCCTCTGAAGCGTTACTTACAAAGAACTTAGCGTATGCCGTAGACGCTACCAAAGAGTTAGAGGCTAACTATCGTACGGTAGCACTTTTTTATAAAAACACTGAAGAAGATAAGGTTAAGAATGTAACTATTGTCAATGCTACTCTTGAGCAATTAAAAGACTTAGACAACACTCGTTTTATTGATGCCATCCACGCAGAACTTACTGATAATTATGACCGATTAGACCTTAAAAACAACTATTCTATCTTGGTTATCCCAGGTTATTTAGGTTCTAATGCGGTACTTGAAAAGTGGGCAAAAATAGCCCATAGCAATAAGGTAATGCTCGTTACCGACTTCCAGCACTTGGATGAGCCAGATGATGTAATGGAAATGTTTGATGAGGCAAATCACACAGGGGGAGATGTATACCGCTCCAATGTACTGATGACTTGTAATTGGCTCGTAGGTCGTGGTCGTTTTGAAGAAATAGAAGAAACTGATGATTTATTTGTACCCCCTTCAGCAGCTTTGGCTGGTAAGATTTACAAGACACTGATGTCTCAGGTAACGGCGGGTAAGAAGTTTGGGGGTATCAATGAGGTAGAAGGAGTGAAGTTTGACCTTAAGAAGAGTGAGATTGCTAACTTAGAGAGTCTGGGACTTATCCCAATGGTCAATGAATATGGCAAGGTAATGGCATTTTCAGCCAAAACCTTATTCAATGGGGATAATATAGGTTTGCAGACCTATTCAGTGGTACGTGTGTTTGACTATGTAACCAAAGTACTGATGGATTTCTTGAACAGACGTGCTTTTGAGAACTATTCCTCAGTAACCCGCAAAGAGATTATGGGACAGATAGTTCGCTTTTTAGATAGCATCACAGGTCCTTATAAGCTGATTGAAAAGTTTGAAATCAAACGATTTGAGCAAGATGCTATCCAAAAAGACAAAATCCATTTGGATATTCATATGACCCCTTATTTCCCAGCAAAGAACTTCCTGATTAAGATGGACGGACAAAAGGGAGATGATGGCAATGAGTGGGATGTAGAATACGCACAGAATTAAAAAATAGATAATATACATAATTATTGTAATTAAGATGATAAACTAATAAAAGCCAATTGAAAATTAATAGAGAGTAAGGAGAGTAAGGAGAGAAAGAAGGCAAAATATATTTTCCATAGTTGGTAGTATTGAGTATTTAAATTTTAAAATATATTTAACATGGCATTTAAAGCAAAATTAGTGGTTGCGGGTAAAGAGCGCAACATTCTTTCCGTAGACTACGGAATGTTACAGGAAACCGATGCGTCAGGCAGACCATCAAGTATCTCAAGAGGAGGAAAGATCCACATCACTGTGGAAAGTACAGGGGATACCGACCTCTTTGAGTGGATGACCAATTCTTTTGAAAGAAAGGATGGGAGTATCGTCTTCTTAAAACGAGACAGTGAAGCGACTTTAAAAGAGTTGAAGTTTAAAGAGGCTTATATTGTTAAGTACCAAGAAGATTTTGATGCTACAGGAAATCAACCTCTTAAAGAAACCTTTACGCTTTCAGCTAAAGAGATTGAGCTTGGCACAGGCAAACACGTCAATGAGTGGGTGTAGGTGCTGAGAGAAGTAAACATTTCATTATTAATTTTTAAAAAGGAATATTTATGGCTTTTAAGGCAAAATTAAAGGTAGCAGGCAAGGAGTTTAACATCCTTAAAGTGAGCTACGCGTTGTTCCAAGAGACAGACGCAACAGGAAGACCGTCAAGTGTTGCCCGAGGTGGTAAGATTGACATAGAGATTGAAGGCACTGAGTCGCCTGAGTTTTTTGAGTGGATGGTTAATTCCTTTGAGAGAAAAGACGGTAGTATCGTCTTCTTAAAACGAGATAGCGAGGCAACGCTTAAAGAACTCAAATTTACTGAAGGGTATTTGGTAAAACACAGAGAGAACTTTGAGGCTTCAGGAGGGCAACCTCTAACAGAATCATTCACTATCTCTGCTCGTAAAATAGAGATGGGCACAGGTGCGTTTGAGAACGAATGGGTTTAGAAGTATAGAGAGCAGGTGTGGAAATCCCATACCTGCTCTTTTTACAACTACACAATAGATAAAGATAAAAAACAACTCAAAAAATAAAAAGATTACATTATGTCGTTTCTTGCTAAATTAGAATTAGATGATAAGACTTACAATGTTTTGGAGTGTGAATACGATTTTACCCAAAACATTGATGAAACAGGTAAACCAAAGGGAATGCCTTATGGTGGAGAAATATCCATTAGAGTAGAGAGTACAGGAACACCTGAATTGCTCAATTGGATGTTAGACCACAACCAAACCAAAGATGGTAAGATTGTCTTTTACCGAAGAGATGCTATGAGTAAACTCCAAGAGGTACTCTTCAAAAAAGCATTTTGCATTAAGTACAAAGAGCATTTTGATGCCCAAGGCACAGAACCTTTGCAGATAGAAATACGACTCATCGCACAGGGATTTGATGTAGGAGGGGTAGCCCACAATAAGATGTGGAGAGGATAGCCTAATAAGAGAATTGTTAAACCTTAGAGATAATACTTATGGAGTTAAAAGATTTCAAATTAAAAAGTTTTACAGAGTTTCTTAATGATAAGACCAACCCTGTGGTTTATTGTCTGCTCAGTTCCAATGGCAAAGATTTCTTAGCCAAAGAAAGCTATAAAGTGGAGCTACACCAGTACAACTGTCAGCATGATACCTTTACCATTGAAACCCCAGAGGACTCATTTGATAAGTTCCACGAATACATTATGGAACACTCCCGCGATCTGCTTGGCGATCCTCTTACCATTAAGTTTTATCAATATGGCAAGGTGGTGCAACACTTCTCAGGGATTATCACTAAAATTCACTGTAAGCGAAAGACAGGGGGTGGTTATGGAACGCTGTATATCTCAGGAAATGCACCAAGCATTCTCTTAGACAGTGGTAAGGAATGTCAATCTTATGAGAACAAAACACTACAAGAAATCGTTGCCGCAGCTACCGAGGAGTATGATGAATCTGCAAAAGTAGACACCTCAGCAGGAGTAAATACCACAAGGACGCTTCCTTATACGGTACAATACCAAGAGTCTGACTACGGCTTTATTTGTCGTTTGGCTAAGTATTACGGAGAATACTTTTATTATGATGGCAGTAAACTTATTTTTGGCAATAAACTCCAAGAGACCATTGAATTAGGTGAGAACCTGAACCTGATTGATGAAGAGTTCTTCTTAGAGGTAAAACCACAGGATTTTCAGTATATAAACTACAATATACATCAAGGAACATCTGAAAATAATGACTCACGAGATGCTGCTAATGAGTATAAGAATAACCCTATACAAACCGATGCAAAGAATGCTTCTAAAAAAATCTATAAAAAAATACCTCAAAAATATCACTCGGCTACTTCATTAGAGCAATCAAGTGTAGATTTAGAGGATGTAGTACGCTTAGAGAAAGACAAACGCGAATTGTTGCTCAAAGTAAAGGGACAAAGCCGTGACCCGCGTCTCAGGATGAATACCTTTGCGTGTCTTACTGACATTAATGCACGTGCAATGGAGACTTATAGGGTCATAAAAATATCACATTATCACAGTGGTATCGAGTATTACAATTCCTTTGAGGGTATCCCGATGATGCGTACCCCTGCTGATTTTGATGAGAATGCTTTTCCGCACTCAGAGCAGCAACCAGCTATTGTAAAAGACAACAACGATCCTTTAGGAATGGGACGTATACGCGTGCAATTCTTATGGCAGGCAAAACGCAATGAAATGACCCCTTGGATACGTGTAGTGCAACCTTATACAGGAGGTGGTAAAGGTTTTTATTTTGTCCCTGAAATAGGAGAAGAGGTATTGGTAGACTTTGAAGGTGGCAATGCGGAACGTCCTTTTGTGCTTGGAGCACATTACAATGGTGAGGCAAAGAGTGGGTATCACAACACAGATAACCGCGTAAAGGCAATTCATACCAAAAGCGGACACAAACTCATCTTCACCGAAGACGAAAGCATTTTGCTATCCGACAAAAACGGCAATACCCTAAGATTCGATACCCAAGGCAAGAACATAGAGATTTCTGCCCCCGAAACAATAAGTATAAGGTGCAAAAACTTCGAGCTTAATGCTTCTCAAAACATTAAAACAGAGGCAGGTCAAGACCATATAGAGACTATCACCAAAGATAAGAGAACTACAATAAGCCAAAATTTCTCTGTAGAAGTTACAGGTGATATGATTGAACATATCTCAGGAAGTATAGATTCCCACACCGACCAAGAACGAAAAATATCATCTAATGATATGGGTATTGAGTCTAAGCATAATATGCGAGCTAAAGCCTCTGGTAAAACACAGCGTTTTAGTGGAGAACAAACTATGGACAACTAACATATAAAAGAAAAAAGCGATGAGCAAAATAACTATATGTGAAGGGAATATCAAATGGACGAGCAAGGGAAACACCGTGCTCCACGCTTTCGATGGCGACATCTCTTTCTCTGCAGGAGAATGCAATATATGGAGCGGTGAGCAAGGTAACGAAACTGGTGAATACATCGCAGATGCTGATTCCTCTTTAGGAAATAATATTATATTAAGTGGTTGGTGGACAGACCTTAATAATAATAAAATCACAGAAGCAAATGTATTAGATACTGTTCGCTTCCATTTTAGAGTTCATAATGATAACGGCTCTATAGAAAAAGCAACCCTTTATTTAAGAGAACAAGACCCTTTTTCCGATGATAAACTACTTATAAATGGTTGGACGAAAGGTGAAATTTCTCTAAACAATGAGAGAATGGGGTATATTGACATCAATCTCAATTGGGACTTGCATAAAGAATTTCGCACTAATGTCCCCTTAATAAAAGAAAATGCTGAAGCAGGCACTTTAGAACTTTTTATGAAAGCTACTTATAAAGGAAAAACAGCTAAAATTAATGCAAATGGACAAATATTAACAGTTTATAAAACAGCAAAAAGATTGTTCTTAAAACCTGCTTCAATTGCAAGTAAAAGTAAATTACCTGAATTTTATACTTTAGACGAACTTGGAATTTGGCAAATTGTAAGTTTTTTGTTATTGGAAATTCCTGAATTAAATGAGGACGTTTTAGTGGGAATGAAGACAAAATACAAAGAAAATTATAATTTTGACGCAAAAACAAATACTATAAAAAAGATAGAAATTGAAGAGATATATAAAAAAACAAAATCAGGTGAAGAATTATTTAAAAAAATAATAAAAGATGAAAGTGATAATTTGAATGCTTTCTTTATTGTTAAACCTCAAGGGAAAAATACGAATTTCACTCTTTCTTTTGATATAGCAGAACTTTCTTATGAAAAAGTTTCCGAGGATAAGAAGAATCCTCGAAATTTAAAAATCAATAAAAGGTTAAACACTGTGAAAGATGGTATAAATGGCTTTAACAATCTCCTTACCTTGGAAACCTTTAGAACCTCAGTCCTTGAGTTTAAAGAAAATGGAAAAATTCCTAACTTGTCCACTCTTTTAACTTTTGCCCCTGGTGGAATTCCTATCGCTATAGCTCTTTGTGAATTTTTCGCCGATAATGTAATACAAGAATTAAAAAACGATATAGATCAAGAGTTTTGGAAAGATTGGCAAATAGCTAAAGCCAAAGGTTTAGAAGAAGCAATGCGGTTTACTAACGATCCTCGGGCTAAGAAAAAAGATTTAGATTACAAAGAGACAACTAAAGAAGCGCTTGATATTCTTTTAGATGATGGGTTTAAAACCTTTTCTGAATTTGAATCAAAATCTCATAAAGTTGGTAGAAGTACGAAACCTTATATAGTGTTTTACTATATAAAACATGATGAATATTTAAATGATTACTATTACTTAATTGACAGTATATTTGTAAAAGGGGACTAACTAATAAAGAATTACAAAATGAGAAATAAAATATTTATATTAATTGCACTATTAGTAATCATAAGTTGCAAAAACACCTCTTATATAGAAGAGATTACCTCAGAAAGAAATGTAGGGATTACCTTAAGGAAGTATTATGAAATAGAAAAAGACACTGTCGTAACGACTTTAGGTATTATCATCCCTATAGAGTTTAAATTAGATATCAATTACAAGGATATAAGAAAGACCACTTCCTTTCGTTATATAAGGAATAATAAAAGTGCTGGAGGCAATGGGAATAATTATTGTATTGAGGTGTCAAGTTAAGGGCATGCCAACTGAGATTGGAAAATAGGTTTTCTTTCAATCAATCTTTTTATTAGATTGTTAAAGATAGTCTCTTTGCTCTGTGAACGATTAATTCTAAAACTGTATTCCGCTAAATAGCGGTCTATATTAAACTCTGAAACCCAAGAATATATACCTTTTATCCAAGATTTTACTTGGTGTATTACTTTGTGTAATGTAGGAAAATTCTTTCCGTCATTACTCGGTTTTTGAGTTATATTATAGTCCTTTATAGGTCTATAGCCTTTCTATTCATCAGTCGTTATATAAGCTGTCTTATCAATGTGTTTATCAAATATTGTTCGTAATGATTTTGAGGAATAGTCAGGAATTTTAAATGCATAAAAACGTTTAACTTTACCTTGGTTACTAAGTTGTATCGCACAAAGAACTTTCTTTTTCTTTGCCTCATAACTTCTACCTTGTTTTCCTTCTTCTTTTCCTCCTATGGTAAATTCATCAACCTGCACTTTGCCATCCATTTTCTGTGACTCACTGGATTTCATAGCTTCACGAACCTTGTGCATAAAATAATGTGCTGTTTGTCGACTAATATCATAACGGCGAGCAACTTGTGATGCTGATAGACTTTTTGTAGTTGTTGACATCTCAAAACATATATAAAATGCTTTGAGAAGTCTAAATTTTAGCTTGTGAAACAAAGTTCCTGCTGTAGGACTTTCTGTATCTGAACAGATATTGCAAGTGCGTGAAAAATCTTTGCGAACTTGGTATTTTGTATGTCCACATTTACGGCAACAATACCCTTTTTCCCATTTTATGGAAGCTAAAGTATTCTTCGCAATCTAAGTCTGTTTTAAAGCGTTCAGTAAACTCTAAGAGGCTTTGTACTTTGAATAATTCCATAATACATTAATTTTCAGTATGCAAATATATGAAAATACTTTGACACCTCAATTTATAAATTTATACAGAAGGAAACAAGTAATATAGTGGATTATGATCACAATGATCAGAAGTTTTTTAATAAATATCAGATTGATATAATGCAAAGTGAAGCTAAGAAATATTATGCCAAAAAATAAATTATTATATCTGTTTTTTTTTTACCTTTTGTGCTTGCAAACCTATAATAATATATAGGTTGCCTCCTGAATATGTAATTATTATAGATAGGAGAGCTACAGGGCATGACATAAGTGTAGATCATTTTGTTAGGGATTATTATTTTAATAGCAACGGAAAATTCCTACGCGTAAATGATACAATAGTTCCTTCTGACTATCATATATATAAATGGTTTTATATAGATAATAAAAGAATTGAACTTGAATATATTAAAATCATAAATGGATATTTAGAAGGTACATATACAATAAATCCAGATATGCCTTTAAAAGAAATCTATTATAAGAAAAGTAAAATGGCGGGAAAATATATAGTATATAATACAGATAGACAAATATTATATCGGACATATTTTACAAATGGGAATGGTTATTGGAAGGATTATTACTATAAAGAAGGTAAAATAAGAGAAGAAGGAAAAGTTGTGGACCACTATAAATACGGCGAGTGGAAATATTACAATGAAAATGGAAAAATAGATAGTATTAAGGCATACCAATTAAGCGATTCCGTAGATGTTCGCTTTCCTCATTGCTTATTTAATAAAAATGAACCTTGCTATTGAGAGAATATGGCTATCCAATTTTCAAGCAGATAGCCTTTTTTTGTTTATTCTCCTTCTTTCTCCACCAAATGCCTCAGCTCAGGGTCGTTGGCGATGCGTTCCTTTTCGCGTTCAATGATTTCAATGACATCTAACTTTATCTGGCGGTAGTTGGCTTCTACTTGTTCTTTGGTGGTGTCGTTGCCGTTGGCATCGGTAAAGGAGAGAACTTCGGGGATTTTCTGGTAGGCTTTGGTCTCCTCGGCTACTTTGGCGTTGTCTACAACTATCTGTGCGTGGAATATCTTCTGGTCAATGCGTTCATCAAAATTGTCAGAGACTGCCCCAACGAACATCCCTTGGGTGAGGTTGGCAATCTTGCTGGCAGGGATAAGACTATCCAACTGCGTGGATATAGAGGTGGAAGTATCATTGCGGTTAATCGTAGTAGATTGCCTTTTCTGCAATACCTTTCCAAAACGTTCAGAAAGGGTTTTAGCAGTCTCCCCTACTACTTGTCCGCTAAAGATATTCCCCACTGTATTTTGTATTACCTTGCTTTCCTTATCGCCATAATCACGAGTGAGCTGTGAATAATCTTGGAAACCTAAACAAACGGCTACTTTATTGCTTCGGGCAGTAGCTATCAAGTTGTCCAAGCCTCTGAAATAAATGGTAGGCAACTCGTCAATAATCACTGAGGATTTGAGCTGCCCTTTCTTGTTGATGAGCTTTACAATACGCGAATTGTACAAACCCAAAGCTGCTGAATAGATATTCTGCCTATCGGGATTGTTGCCTACACAGAGGATTTTAGGTTCATTAGGGTTATTGATATCCAACGAAAAATCATCACCTGTCATTACCCAATAGAGTTGAGGCGAAATCATTCGGGAAAGCGGTATTTTAGCACTGGCTATCTGTCCTTGTAATTGGTCTTGTGCACCTCCTTGCCAAGCATCCATAAAAGGCGATAGGTAATTCTCAAGTTCAGGATACGAGGTGAGAATGGTAAAGACATCAGCATAAGGCTTGTTCAATAGCTCGATGGCATGTGGAAAAGTACAGTACTTACCACCCTTGTAAATCTTCAAAAACCAAATGATAGCTGTCAAGAGAATGATAGGCGACTCCACAAAGAAATCACCTTGCTTTTGGATCCACGAGCGGTTGAGATTGAGCATAATGGTATAAGCGGACTCATAAGCATCGGAAATATCACTCATAAAGTTAGGGTTGATAGGGTTGCAACGATGACTACGGCGAGGATCGTCAAAGTTTATTACATAGAACTTAGGCTTTACCTTGTACTTGTCTAAGTTTTTTAGTAGGTGATTATAGGCAATAGTAGAGAGATCATCAAACTTGAAGTCGTAGATGTACATTGCAAAACCTTTCTCAATCTGTTGTTTGATGTAGTTGTTCACTATGGCATAAGACTTACCAGAACCAGGAGTCCCCAGCACTATGGTTGCCCGAAAGGGATTTACCACATTGATCCAACCTTTGTTCCACTTCTTGCGGTAATAGAATAAGGTCGGTAAGTTAATAGAATATTCGTTTTTCATCAGGCGAGTTTCCTGCATAAACGACTCGTTTTCATTGTTAAAAACATCGTCTAAAAGGTTGTCTTTTAACAAGCGACTCATCCAAGAACCTGCCATAAGAAGCGCTATGTAGCCCAAAGATAGGGTAAGGATATAGAAAAAGGCAACCACTGAAGCAGGAAGTTGCAAGTACAAAATCCAAAAGTTACCAAAGTAAAGAGCTGCTCCTACCCCCAGAGCGATGTAAATCTTTCGCCAAGTAATTTTGTCGTTTTTTACGCCTGTTGTGCCCAAACAGCTCAGGGCTAAGAGCAGGAGGGCAAAGCATTTGGTGTATAGCGGGTGAGAGAACAGTCCAGCTGTTCGTTGGAAGTTGGTCAGGATTCTATCTACTACGGCTAATATCCACTTTTCGCCTTGAAAAAAGCCATAACAATACCAATAGAGGTGCATTAGTACTATGAGAATACTTACTGCACGCATAAAAGCCATAATCTTGGCTAATGCTCTTAAATCATCATCGTTTTGCATATTTATTTCTGTTTTTAGTGTTTGTCAATATTTTATAATTAGCTGAGCCAGTGAGTTGGCTACACTTAAGATTTGTTTTTCATTTTTCGCCGTTTGGCAGTAGCACGTTTCATTCTTCTGGTAAAATCCTCTTCTTCGTAATCTACCCCTTGATCGTCCAAAGAGAAAAGAGTAAAGAAAGCATTTAAGGCTGAGTCCTTGCCAAAATCCTCTTGGTAATGTGTCCAAAAAGTGTCAGAGAAAGTATCCTCTTCAACAGTATTAGTATTGTTGTGATTTTTACTTGCATAAGGAGTTACAGCCGGCATATTTACCTCAGAGGTTAAAGCAGGAGCAGGTTCTTCTAACAATTTTAGCCACTGATGAAAAACATTAGCAGAAAACTCCTTCCCCAGCTGAGATCCATTATACACACATCGGCTGTTGTGGTCGATAAAGGTTACCCCATAGGTTCTCCCCTCTTTGTTTTTACGAAAGACGACCTCAATACCTTTAGCTTTTAGTTCTTGAATAAATTCACTTTTGCTATGAGTTGTTTCTTTGGCAAAGGTGATATGTGCCTTTAAGGAAGTGGTGTTTTGTCCTTTTAGGTATTCGTGTCCCTTTTGCAAGTGTTTTTCGATATAAGGTAAGCTCAGTGTTTTGCCGAGCTTGGAGGCTTTAAAAGGATGGCTCGCCTTATTGCCATTCTCATCCAATACCACATATACCAAGCCCTTTTTAGGAATACCTTGCAGTTCGCCTTCTACCTTTTCTACCGCTATGTTAAACTGATTGAGTAAGACGTTAAATGCTCCTAACGAGGCAAAATGATAGTGTTTTAGCAATTGTTTTACAATATGTGTCAGCTCCTTTTTAAGGTCGTTTTGTCGGTAATCTAAAGGAACTAATTTAGATAAAGGCAAGAGCTCATCATCTGTTAGCTGTGAATCATTGGTGATAGCAGGGATAAGTTGGTATTTCGTTTCCAACTCTCGGCATACTTTCATTGAGCGTATTTTTTCAAAAGTATCAGAGATTTTCTTGCCGTTTTCATCTATCCCCAGCGATACAATGTGAATGTGTTTGCGCTCGATATCCGAATGTTTGTAAACCACAAAAGGTTGGTTGCCAAAGCCCATTCGCTGCATATAGTCAGTAGCCAACTTTACAAAGGTTTCATCACTCACCTTATCGTTAGGATCGGGATTGAGGGAAATGTGCAGGATAGGTTTTTCTGTCCTTATGTTGGCATAGAGATAAGGTGCAAAAGAACGAGATACTTCCGAAATGCCTACACTTCCTTGCAGAGGTTGTATCACTTTTTGAGCGTATAACACCTCACCTTGTCCTTTAGATACCTTGTTGTGATTGTACAAAAGTACCCCTAAAAGCTGCCCTCCTCGATGTATTTTTGCTATCATAAACTGCTGTTTTCTTCTTAAAAGCTACCTTAGTTTTTGCTCCATTTGCTGCGAAAGTTCTAATATTTGTTTGCAGATAGCAATCATTTGGGTAGTTTCTTTTTCCAATTTATAGAGGTAAGCAGCCGCTTTCTTCTCCGAAAAATTGCGGTAGAGTATCTTTACAATCTGATTGTAATTCACCCCTACCGAACGAAACTGTGCGTAGAGTTCGGTGAGTTTGGTGTAATAATCTAAAGCAGATTTATCAATTTTCACCACTTTTATCTCTCGGTTAAAAAGCAAAGAGGTGATAAAATGCGCTTTGACTTTCATTCCTGATTGCTCAAAAAGCGAGAGAAACTGATTGTTTTCTTCTTCATTTAATCTAAAGACATATCTAAAAGAAGCAGGATTTATCTTTTTATTCCTACCTGTCGAGTGTTTGTGAGTTGTTTTCTGTAAGGTCATATAAATTCAGTGTTAGTAAAAAACCACGACTTCGGAGTGCGTTTTAAGCTCCCTGCAAGGGCAAGTGGTTTTGAGGTGCCTACACGCCTAATGCGTGCCTCAAAACACAACTTGCTCTGTTCGGGTGAACAGAAAATTCTCCCTAACGGTCGAATTTTAATTAGCCATAAAGAGAGAAATTAACACTACGAGCGGGTAAAGTGATTTCAGGGTGCAAAACAAGTAATTTCTTAGCAAAGGATTTGTATATAACACAAAGCCAATCACTTCCTTACAAAGCCATTTACGACCTTACATAAGGCTGTATGTATATTTGTATGTTCCTTTGCACCCGCATACCAAAGCAAGTATGTACGAAAGTAAAAATGTAATTAGGTAGCTATGTAGCTACAAAGCTATAAAGCTACAGAAGTATGTACATACGCAAGTAATTAGTCAATTAGATAATTAGCTAATTACTTATATAACGGCATAGTTACAGAGATAATTACTTAAATACAGATAGTTGTATTTGAATAGCTATGCACTTATATACTTATTGAATTACAAACATATTTAAACACATATATATGACATCAACGACAAAATTCATTAGCTTTTCTACCCAGAAAGGAGGGGTAGGGAAAAGTACCTTTACCACCTTAGTAGCCAGCTTGCTACATTACCGAATGGGCTACAATGTAGCAGTGATGGATTGTGATTATCCACAATACAGCCTACACCGAATGCGAGAGCAAGACCTTAAAACAGTGATGAACAACGAGCATTTTAAGAAAGCTGCTCATAGACAGTTCAGTGAGCTGAACAAAAAGGCATATCCCATAATACAATGTAAACCTAATGAAGCCCTTGAAAAGGCACAACAACTCATCGCAGAGACACCTTTCCCTATAGAGGTTATCCTTTTTGATATGCCAGGGACAGTAAACACTGCAGGGATATTGACCTTGCTGGCACAAATGCATCACATTTTCTCACCTATCACTGCCGATAGAGTGGTGATTGAAAGTACTTTGAGTTTTACTGAGGTACTTTCCAATATCATCGCTAAAAATACCGAAAGTACTATTAAAAGTGTGCATTTGTTTTGGAATCAGGTAGATGGAAGAGAAAAATCGCCTTTATACAAGATTTATGAGCAAGTGATCGCTGATTTAGGTTTGAACCTGATGCAAGCCTATATCTCTGATAGTAAGCGTTTCAGAAAAGACGGCACAGAGAACCAACGATTGGTATTCCGTTCTACCTTAATGCCTGCTGATGAGAAGTTGATGAGCGGTTGTCATTTGGACGACTTTATTAATGAGTTGGTACAGATTATTCAGTAAAACCTATAGATATGAAGACAGTAAAATCTATAGACGAAAACGAACTAATGGAGCTAATGGCAGGCAAGCAACCCACACCTGCCCCTGCCATTGCTACAGCTCCAATAGAGACAGAGAAAACACCACAGAAACCAGCTCCTACCAAGAAGAAAAAAGCAGAACTCTATGAGTATGAAAGTTATTTTTTTGAGCAGGGAGAGACTTCAGCAAGGGAAGGAAAATCGGTGTATATACGCCCAGAGTTTCACCAGCGAATAGCCCGTATTGTACAGGTGATAGGAGAGGACAAGATCAGTCTGTACAGCTATTTGGACAATGTACTCAAAGCGCATTTTGAGCAGTACCAAGAAGAAATTACACAGAGTTTCGAACAGAAATACAAACCTATATTTTAACAATGGAAAAGATTATCATTTTACTACTTATCGTGGTGATTTTGTTGTTGCTATCAGACAAAATGCCTATAACACTATCTAAAAAGAGAACTCCCCAACCTAAAGCTACCCCTATACCCAAAACAACTCCTTCAACTTCGGTAATGGGGGAAAGCAGGTTTGCGCCTCCTGCAAAGGTAACCCCTACAGCTATCCCCTTGACAGAAAAAGAGCAACAGGATATTCTGACAGAATGGGAAGAGGAACCTACCGTAAACCTTGAAGATGAGGAAGAGGATTTGCGCAGTTATCGCACAGAGGCAGAGGATAATGATTTTGCTATGGGGCTTTCGTTTGAGGACTTGGAAAAGGTAGCTACTTTCCTCTCTGAGGACAGAGAAGAGGTTACCACCGAGAACATAGAGTTACTGCAAAAAGTAGAGGGCACCAGCTTATTAGAAGCCATAGAAAAAGCCTTACCCCAAGCGACTCTTAAAGT
>ERZ772764.598-NODE-598-length-24675-cov-2.793786_pt1 | contig 24675 bp, 21 predicted proteins | sample MGYA00512163_ERZ772764 | MGnify/ENA primary metagenome ERZ772764 (study PRJEB29015, sample SAMEA2737903) | human oral metagenome | biome: human oral; feature: human-associated habitat; material: dental | place: China | collected 2094 ... | reverse complement strand
GGGATTATTACCTTGGCGAAAGTGGCGAATCGCAATCCGGAACAATTTTCCACCGCTGATCTCGGATTTTCTATCGCACCTCGTCTTAATGCGGCGGGACGTTTGGATAATATGTCGCTTGGTGTGGAATTATTGCTCGCCAAGGATATGCAAAGCGCGCGCGAATTAGCGCTCGATCTTGATCAGCTCAATCAAACCCGCAAGGAAATTGAAGCGGGAATGAAATTGGAAGCGCTAAAAATTTGCCGGAATTTTACCGGATTTTGCAATGAATTACCGATGGGCATTGCGCTTTATCAGCCGGATTGGCATCAAGGCGTGCTAGGCATTGTATCGTCGCGTATTAAAGATCAATATCACCGCCCCGTCATTGCGTTTGCACAAGATGGCGAGGGTGTGCTGAAAGGTTCGGCGCGTTCTATCGAAGGCCTACATATGCGAGATGTATTAGAGCGCATTTATTCGCAGCAGCCGAATATGATTTTAAAATTTGGCGGACATGCGATGGCGGCGGGATTAACAATTCGCGAGGAATGTTTCGATGATTTTCGACGCGCTTTTAATCAAGCCGTTACCGATTGGTTGGATGAAGAACATTTACAAGGCGTAATTTGGAGCGATGGCGAATTGCGCGAAGACGAATTTACTCTGGCAACGGCGGAATTGTTAAAAGCCGGTGGACCTTGGGGACAAGCGTTTCCGGAACCTTGTTTCGACGGGGAATTCAACATTTTAGAGCAGCGTGCTATCGGGCAAAATCAAAATCACTTAAAAATGTTGGTGGAGCCGAAACGCGGCGGGCCACTTTTAGATGCCGTCGTCTTTAATATCGACCCGCGATTATATCCTGATTTATCCATTAAACAGGCGCGTTTAGCCTATAAATTGGATATTAACGAATTTCGCGGCAATCGTAGTGTGCAATTATTAGTGGATTATATCGAACCCATCGATGGCTAAAACAATGTCATGGCGGACAGCATTGTCTTGGATTTGCGTCGGCTTACTTTGCGCTTCCAATGCGGTGCTCGCGGAGTCTTCCGGTAGGGATTTTTCCGCCCGTATTCAACCGCATTTACCGGCGCCGAGTCAAACCCGCTTTAAGGACGGGCGCGATTATTTTTCTTATAAAGAACCCGTTAGACAGCCGCAGCGCGCGGATAATAGAATTCGCGTGCAATTTTTTTTCGATTACGATTGTCGCGTTTGCTCGTCGGCGCAAGATATTCTGGAACTGTACGGACAAATGCGCGCCAACAAAATTGCACTGGAACAATATCCCGTTGCCACGGCAGAAAATCAATTCAGCGCACGTGTTTTTTACACGCTGAAAGCGCTTAATGCGGATGAATTATCCGATGCATTGCTATTTGAAACGGCGGAAAAATCTCGCTATGCGGAGCTTTCCTCGCCGGCTAAAATACTTAAATGGGCGGAGCAACAAGGTTTTGATAAACAGCTTTTTAGCCAAACGGAAAATTCGCCGGAAGTGAAAGAACGGGTTAAGCACGCCGTCGAATTAACGGAAGAGTATGGTGTATTTACCTATCCTTATGTGGTAATCGGTGGGCGATACGTACTGACCGCCAGCACGCTTTATAATGACGATTACAGCGTGGCGGTGTTAGATTATTTAATCAATAAATTAGAACAGGAGCATAAAGAATGAAAATTGGCATTGTCGGCGCAATGGCGCAAGAAGTCGAAATTTTAAGTGGTTTAATGACCGACAAAACAGAAACGCGTGTGGCAAGCGCAGTAATTTTAGAAGGTAAAATTAACGGCAAAGCGGTGGCGTTATTGCAATCCGGTATCGGTAAAGTCGCTGCGGCGATCGGCACTGCCGCACTGTTGCAACTGACCAAGCCCGATGCGGTGCTCAATACGGGATCCGCCGGTGGCGTCGCAAGAGGTTTAAAAGTCGGCGATATTGTGATTTCCGATGAAACCCGTTATCACGATGTGGATGTCACTGCATTCGGTTATGAAAAAGGCCAATTGCCGGCTAATCCGGCGGCGTTTTTATCGGATAAAAAATTGGCCGATTTAGCCGAAAAAGTTGCCCAAGAACAAGGTCAATCGGTCAAACGCGGTTTAATTTGTTCCGGTGACAGCTTCATTAATAGCGAACAAAAAATAGCTCAAATTAAGGCGGATTTCCCGAATGTTACCGCGGTGGAAATGGAAGCTACGGCGATTGCGCAAGTTTGTCATGCCTTTAATGTTCCTTTCGTCGTGGTGCGTGCGATTTCCGATGCAGGCGATGGAGAGGCAAGTCTTTCATTTGAAGAATTTTTACCGCTCGCCGCGAAACAATCCTCGGCTTTAGTGTTGGGCATGTTGGAAAAATTGTAAATCGATAATTTTGAGAAAAGCGCATTGTTTAGGCAATGCGCTTTTTTTTCGGCGGAGATGTGCTTGCGTTAACTTGTTATTAGACTGCCGAAATAGCACCGCATTGAAACCGCGTTCAATGCGGTGCTATTTTGATACATCAGTTTTGTTCGATAAATGTGGAAATTATTTTATATTTTGGTTACAGAATCTTTTTTGGCGTTTATTTTTATAGAACGGAATGGAATATTATAGCGGGATTAATTATTAGAGCGTTATAAAGGTTTTTCCTAAAATAGCCGCCCATATATGACAAAAATAGGAAAATATATGCTTAACTTCATCAAAAAGGTCGGCCTTGCGTTTGTGGTATTGTTTTATGCTGCGCTATCTCAAGCCGAAAACGAAAAAACATTGCGCGTGGGAATCGATTTGACTTATGCGCCTTACGCGTATTTAGAACAAGGCAAAGCAGCGGGTTTCGATCCTGATTTAATGACTTTACTCGGGCAGAATTTAGGCAAAAAAGTCGAATTTAAGGATACCCGCATTGAAAACATTATTATCGGTTTAAATGCCGGGCATTATGATGTGGTGGCTTCCGCGTTGTATGTGAATCCGCAGCGTGCTAAACAAGTGGATTTTCTCCCGTATTTGCAAACCGGTGGTGTGCTTGTTGTGCGCGGTAATGATTCTTTTGCGCCGCAAAAATTGGAGGATTTATGCGGTAAAAGCATTTCTTCAATGAAAGGTGCGGCGTGGATTCCGACGATGGAGAAAATTTCGCAGGAATATTGTGCACCAAACAATCTTAAGCCACTCGTGGTGAAAGAATATCCGAGCGCGCCGGAGGCTGCACAAGCGCTGTTATCCGGCGGTGTGGATGTGCAATATGAAGATGCCGCCGTGGCGCAGATGGTGATTGATCAATTAGGTTCGAAATTAAAAATTACCAATAAGGCACAACTTTACCCGGTTTTAATCGGCTTGGCTTTCAATAAAGACGATGCGAAAGGCAAAGCGGAAATTGCACGGGCGATTAAAGATACGCTTGCTGACGGTTCTTATGAACAATTGTTGAAAAAATACAATCTTGAATTTCCGAATGCGGAATTGTTAAAAGCTAATGGATTGGAAAATGCCATTGAACAAGCTATTGCGGTAAATTCCGAAGGAACTTCATCTATTGCGGAAAAAGGATTTAATTGGGCTTATTTAGGCGGTTTGTTGCTTAATAGCGATTTCTGGAATGCGGTGCTTACCGTTTTAGAATTAAGTACCTTAACGTGGATTTTTGCTATTTTGTGGGGCTTTATCCTTGCGTTAGGTTCACAATCAAACAATAAAATTTTTAATAAATTCACCAAAACCTATATTTGGTTGTTCCGTAGTTTACCGTTATTGGTTTTATTAATTTTTATCTATAACGTGCCGCAATTTTGGCCGGCGAGTTCCGTGCTGTTATCGAATCCGTTTGTGGCCGGCTTAATTGCTATGGTGTTAAGCGAATCGGCGTATATTGCGGAAATTCATCGCAGTGCCTTGTCGGCCGTTCCGAAAGGGCAATATGAAGCGGGAAAAGCGTTAGGTATTCGTTTCTGGGGCATTCAACGTTTAATCGTGATTCCGCAAGCATTAAAAGTCGCCTTACCGCCGTTAACTAATCAATATATTACGATTGTTAAATTAACTTCGTTGGTTTCGGTGATTTCATTAACTGAAATTTTGCTGGTCGGTCAACAACTTTATACCCGTAATTTCTTGGTGTTGGAAACTTTGTTGGCGGTGGCGTTTTATTATGTAGTTATCGTGACGTTACTGACTTGGTTGTTAAAGAAATTCGAGAATAAACTTGATGTTTCCTTGCGACAAGCGCATGACGATGTAAATGTTGACGTGAACAAAGCGGAACTTGCGCCTTATTCGGTGGTTAAGACAGAAAAACAAAATGGCGAAGATGCGTTGAAGGTTGAAGGTTTAAGAAAATCATTCAACCATGTGGAAGTATTAAAAGGTATCGATCTTTCATTGAAATGGGGCGAAGTGCTGTCGATTATTGGTTCTTCCGGTTCGGGTAAAACAACCTTGATTAGAAGTATCAACGGTCTGGAAACGCTCGAACAAGGCAAGGTTTATCTGGAAGGGGAAGAATTTATTAATGGCAAACACTTTGCTTCAAATGCACAAGATAAAATTGTCGATTTGGGCATGGTGTTCCAAAGCTATAATTTGTTCCCGCATAGAACGGTGTTAGAAAATCTTTTATTAGCGCCGGAATATCATGGTAAAGCGGAACGTGAAACGCGTTTATTGGCTTTGGCAATGTTGGATAAAGTCGGGTTATTGGCGCATGCCAATAAATATCCGCATCAATTATCCGGCGGTCAGCAACAACGTGTGGCGATTGCGCGCGCCTTGGTGATGAAACCGAAAATTATGTTGTTTGATGAGCCAACATCCGCACTCGATCCCGAATTGGTAGGTGAAGTGTTGCTGGTTATGGAAGAATTGGCGAAAGAAGGCATGACCATGATTATCGTGACCCATGAAATGCAATTCGCATTAAAAATTTCCGACAAAATTGCCTTTATGGATTCCGGTGAGATTGCTTTCTTACAAACACCGAACGAGCTAAGACAAAATGATGATCCGCGCGTACGTCGTTTTATCAATAATGAAATTTTATTAAATGATTTTAGTATTTAAGGAGTGAGTTATGTCACAAGATTTTCCTGAATTTGTTGAAATTGGCATTTTGCAGCAACGTAAAATCGAAGCGGAAATTATTAAACCGATCTATGAAATTATGAAACGTGAATTTGGCCTGGAAAAAGCTAAATCCATCATTGAAGAAGCGGTCGCCAATGCGGCCGTGGAGGCGGGCAAAGAATATGCCAAACGCGAACCGAACGGCACCAGCGTAGAAAGTTTTGTGGCGTTGCAATATTTGTGGGAAAAAGATGATGCCTTACGGATTGAAGTACTAGATAACACTCATGAAAAATACAGTTATAACGTACATCGTTGCCGTTATGCGGAAATGTATAAAGAAATGGGGTTAGAAGAAATCGGCTTTCTTTTATCTTGTAATCGCGACAGTAAATTTATCGAAGGTTATGCGCCGAATGTGAAATTAACCCGGCCGCATACCGTCATGAACGGCGACGGCTTTTGCGATTTTAGATATCAATTGCAATCTGATGAGAGCAACTCATGATAAAAATTAATCGTGCGCGATTATTGGGATTACTGCATGATTTCGCGCAATTCGGCAAAACTGAAAATAACGGTGTGACGCGTCTTGCTTTATCCGATGAGGATAAATTGGCGAGAGACTATTTTATTAAGCTGGCAACGCAGGCGGGTTTTTCCGTTAAAGTTGATGCTATCGGCAATATTTTTGTTCGACGGGAAGGCAAACGAGCCCAATTAGCACCGATTTTGATCGGTTCGCATGGGGACTCTCAACCGCTAGGCGGCCGCTATGATGGGATTTATGGCGTGTTAGCGGGGCTTGAAGTATTACTATCGCTCAATCAGCACCGCATTGAAACCGAACGTCCTGTCGATCTTGTGATGTGGACGAATGAAGAAGGCGCGCGTTTTGCTCCTGCGATGATGGGGGCGGCAGTTTTTACCGGAAAATTGTCTCTTGACGAAGCGTTTAAGAAACAAGATAAACAGGGCATAAGCGTTAAATCGGAATTGGAACGCATCGGTTATTTAGGGAACGATGATTTTTCTGATTATAAACCTCATGCCGCCTTGGAACTTCATATTGAACAAGGGCCGATTCTTGAACGTAATCATACGGATATCGGCATTGTGAGCGGTGCATTAGGGCAAAATTGGTATCGAATTCAATTAGACGGGTTGGCTTCTCACGCCGGAACAACACCGATGAATCTGCGTCGTGATGCTGGCATTGGTATGGCGGAAGCAATGGTGAAATTCAATGAATTGGGGTTGAGGGAAATAGGAAGTCAAGGGCGGGTTACAGTTGGCTCAATTCAACTTACACCGAACTCACCGAATGTGATTCCCGGTCGCTCTAATTTTAGTTTAGAAGTACGTCATCCTAGCCGGCATTCTTTAGAGCAAATTGATCGGGAAATTCGCCAAATTTTAGCTGATGTCGCCGACAAGCATCAATTGGCTGTTCAACTTAATCAAGTAGTAAAGCTGGCGCCCTTGACGTTTAATTCCGAGTTGCTTGAAACGCTCCGACAAACGGCAGATGAATTAGGGTATCGTTGGGAAGATATTGTTTCCGGCGCCGGGCATGATTCTTGCCACTTGAACGACAAAATGCCGACGGCGATGCTCTTTATTCCTTGTATCGATGGATTAAGCCATAACGAATCGGAAAATATTAAGGATGAGTGGTGCGAGAAGGGCTGTAATATGCTTTTCCATGCGGTATTAAAATTAGCGCAATAACTGAATTCTCACTATAATACGCAGAATTTTTTTGGTGAGGACAAATGATGGGAATAATTATTACCGTAGACGGCCCGAGCGGAGCCGGAAAAGGCACCTTGTGTTATGCCTTGGCGGAAAAATTAGGCTATGCTTTGCTTGATAGCGGAGCAATTTATCGGGTTACGGCGCTGGCGGCACTGAAAAATGCGGTGGATTTGACTGACGAATTCGCTTTGGCTGAATTGGCAAGTAAGTTAGATATTCAATTTATTCCGCAAGAGGGCGAAGTGAATGTTTTGTTAAACGGTGAAAATGTTAGCCGTTTAATTCGCACCCAAGAAGTGGCAGAAGCTGCCTCAAAAGTGGCGATTTTTCCGCAAGTTCGTGCTGTTTTATTGCAAGTTCAACAGGATTTCGCGAAAAATGATGGTTTGATTGCCGACGGACGGGATATGGGAACGGTTGTGTTTCCAAATGCACAAGTAAAATTGTTTTTAGACGCCAGTGCGGAAGAACGTGCAAAAAGACGTTATAACCAGTTGCAAAATAAGGGAATTAATGATAACTTTGCGCAGATTTTAGCCGAGATAAAAGATCGCGATTTTCGTGACAGAAATCGCCAAGTAGCCCCCCTTAAACCGGCTGAAGATGCGTTGTTGCTGGATAGCACCGCATTGAGCATCGACCAAGTGATTGCGCAAGCGTTAACTTATATTCGACAGCGCATAGACAATTAAAACTTTGTTTGTTCAAGGACGAACGGACGTTTATTATCAACCCCACATTTTATGGATTAAATGCGGATGTTATTAACTTTTAAAGAAGATTATTTATATGTCAGAATCTTTCGCTCAACTTTTTGAAGAATCACTAAAAGGCCTTGAAACCCGTCAAGGTTCAATCGTTAGTGGTACCGTAGTCTCTATCCAAAAGGGTTTCGTGCTTGTTGATGCGGGCTTAAAATCCGAATCTGCAATTCCGGTTGCCGAATTCTTAAACGCACAAGGCGAACTTGAAATTCAAGTCGGCGATACTGTAAACGTAGCATTAGACGCAGTTGAAGATGGTTTCGGTGAAACTAAACTTTCTCGCGAAAAAGCGGTTCGTCACGAATCTTGGATTGAGTTGGAAAAAGCTTACGAAGATAAAGCGACTGTTGTCGGTTTAGTTAACGGCAAAGTAAAAGGCGGTTTCACAGTTGAGCTAAACGGCGTTCGTGCATTCTTGCCGGGTTCTTTAGTTGATACTCGTCCGGCTCGTGATGCGGATCACTTATTAGGTAAAGAATTAGAATTCAAAGTAATTAAATTGGATCAAAAACGTAATAATGTCGTTGTTTCCCGTCGTGCAGTAATTGAATCCGAAAGTAGCCAAGAACGTGAACAAGTGTTAGAAAATCTTGTTGAAGGTTCAGAAGTTAAAGGTATCGTTAAAAACTTAACTGACTACGGTGCATTCGTAGATTTAGGTGGCGTTGACGGTTTATTACACATCACTGATATGGCTTGGAAACGTGTTAAACACCCAAGCGAAATCGTGAATGTAGGCGACGAAGTAACTGTTAAAGTATTAAAATTTGACAAAGATCGTACTCGCGTATCTTTAGGCTTAAAACAATTAGGTCAAGATCCTTGGGTTGCTATCGCTGAAAACCACCCAGTAAACAGCAAATTAACTGGTAAAGTAACTAACTTAACAGACTACGGCTGTTTCGTTGAAATCTTAGATGGTGTTGAAGGTTTAGTTCACGTTTCTGAAATGGATTGGACTAACAAAAACATCCACCCATCTAAAGTTGTAAGCCTTGGTGATACAGTTGAAGTAATGGTGTTAGAAGTTGACGAAGAACGTCGTCGTATTTCTTTAGGTTTAAAACAATGCAAACCTAACCCATGGACTCAATTCGCTGAAACTCACAACAAAGGCGACAAAGTTACTGGTAAAATCAAATCAATCACTGATTTCGGTATCTTCATCGGTCTTGAAGGTGGTATCGACGGTTTAGTTCACTTATCTGACATTTCTTGGAATGTTGCAGGTGAAGAAGCAGTTCGTAACTACAAAAAAGGTGACGAAGTTTCTGCAGTAGTATTAGCAGTAGATGCAGTGAAAGAACGTATTTCTTTAGGTATCAAACAACTTGAAGATGATCCATTCAACAACTTCGTAGCAATCAACAAAAAAGGTGCAGTAGTTTCTGCAACTGTTGTTGAAGCTGACGCTAAAGGTGCTAAAGTTGAATTAGCAGGTGGCGTTGAAGGTTATATCCGTGCAGCAGACTTAACAAATGAAGTTGCAGCAGGTGATGTAGTTGAAGCGAAATACACCGGTGTTGATCGTAAAGCACGTATCGTTCACTTATCTGTAAAAGCGAAAGATCAAGCTGAAGAAGCAGCTGCTGTTGCAAACGTGAATAACAAACAAGAAGATGTTGCTATTCCAAACGCAATGGCTGAAGCTTTCAAAGCGGCTAAAGGTGAATAATTAATTCACATCAATAAGGCTGGGTCATTGACTCAGCCTTATTACTACCCACTATAATTAACAAGGATTTAGCGGTAATTTATTATGAACTAATACATTACCTGTAAGTCTTAATAACAAGTTTAAGTATAAATTTAAAGGAGAGTTGACGATGACTAAATCTGAACTAATTGAAAATCTATCAACAAAGCACCCAACTTTATCCGCAAAAGAAGTAGAAGGTATTGTAAAGGATATTCTTGAACTCATTGCACAATCTTTAGAAGAGGGTAATCGTATTGAAGTTCGTGGTTTTGGTAGCTTCTCTTTACACCATCGTCAACCGCGAGTAGGTCGTAATCCTAAAACCGGTGATTCTGTAAAATTAGATGCTAAATCTGTACCGCACTTTAAAGCGGGTAAAGAATTAAAAGATCGCGTAAATGTTTTTGCTTAAACATTCAATCGATATCAATAAAACGACACTTAGGTGTCGTTTTTTATTACAAATTTTGGCATAATGAACCTATTCTTAACAAAGGAGATTGTGATGATTAAATATATTCTTGGGCTCATTATTGTATTGGCTATCGTACTTGTTGCGGTAACTATAGGAGCAAATAATGATCAAGTAATCACCTTTAACTACATTGTTGCTGAAAGCCAATTCCAACTTTCAACATTAGTTGCAATTTTATTTGGTTTTGGATTGATTTTAGGTTGGTTAATTACAGGATTCTTCTACTTAAAATTAAAATTCAAAAATATGTCGTTAGCGCGTCAAGTTAAACGTCAAACATTACAAATTAACGAATTAACGACTACTCGCGATAAGGCAGTATAATGCTTGAATTACTCTTTCTGCTTCTGCCAATAGCCGCCGCTTATGGTTGGTATATGGGGCATCGGAGTGCCAAGAAAGATCAGGAAGATATTAGTAATAAACTCTCCCGTGATTATGTCACGGGGGTCAATTTTTTGCTTTCTAATCAAACGGATAAAGCTGTTGATTTGTTTCTAGATATGCTGCAAAAACAAGAAACAGAAAATGAAATTGAAAGCAACTCTCAATTTGAAGCTGAGCTAACGCTCGGTAACCTTTTCCGTTCTCGAGGCGAAGTGGATCGTGCTTTAAGAATCCATCAAGCCCTCGATCGTAGTCCCAATTATTCTTTCGAACAAAAATTATTAGCTAAACAGCAACTTGCTAAGGATTTCATGGCGGTGGGTTTTTACGACCGTGCGGAAGCCCTTTACATCATTATGGTGGACGAACCAGAGTTCGCTGAAAATGCACTGCAACAGCTTTTAGTAATTTACCAAAAAACAAAAGAATGGAAAAAAGCCGTTAATATCGCAGAGAAGCTTGCCAAGATCTCACCTAAAGAAAATAATGTGGAATTAGCACAATGTTATTGTGAATATGCCTTAAGTGGTGAACTTGAAAGTGCAGTCGAAAAACGCAGCATTTTACAAAAAGCACTGAATGTATCTCCAACCAGTGTGAGAGCATCAATGCTTCTTGCGGATTTAGAAATGGCAGATAAAAACTACCGTCAAGCCATTCACTTTTTGGAGAATATTCTTAATCAAAATCCAATTTACATTGGAGAAGTGTTGAAAACACTCAAATATTGTTATGATGAATTAGGAGAAAGAGATAACTTTGAGTTATTCTTGATTCGAGCCAGCCAGCAGATTAACAATACAAAAGTCGATTTAATGTTAGCAAGTGTGATTGAAGAGAAAGATGGCAAGAGTGCAGCGCAATCAAAGCTTTATCAACAACTCACAAAACATCCAAGTACATCTATTTTCCATCGTTTTATTCAATTCCAAATTGATGATGCAGAGGAAGGCCGAGGTAAAGAAAGCTTAATTTTGCTACATAAAATGGTCGGAGAGAGAATTAAGCAAGGCTTTGGTTATCGTTGCTCAAATTGCGGTTATCAAACCCATAAATTAATGTGGAATTGTCCTTCTTGCAAACAGTGGGAAACCATCAAACCAGAACATAATTAATTGACACAGTGAGGTAAAATTATGAATAGCAAAGTAATCGTTGCATTAGATTACGAAACGGAAGCACAAGCGCTATCCCTCGTGGATCAAATTGATCCAAGCTTATGCCGTTTAAAAGTGGGTAAAGAAATGTTTACCACACTGGGAACCAGTTTCGTTAAGCAATTACATGAGCGTCAATTTGATGTTTTCCTCGACCTAAAATTTCATGATATTCCGAATACTGTGGCAAGAGCTGTGCGTTCTGCGGCTGATTTAGGCGTATGGATGGTTGATGTCCATGCTAGCGGTGGTCTGAAAATGATGGAAGAGGCGAAGAAAATTCTCGAGCCTTATGGAAAAGATGCACCGTTATTAATCGCGGTAACTGTATTAACAAGCATGGAAGATTTAGATTTGTTGCAAATTGGTATTAATTCCTCGCCACTTGAACACGTTTTGCGTCTTGCAAATTTAACACAGCGTGCAGGATTAGATGGGGTAGTTTGCTCACCACAGGAAGTAGAGATTTTACGTAATACTTGTGGTCCTGATTTTAAATTAGTCACCCCAGGGATTCGTCCAATTGGTAGTGATTTTGGTGATCAGCGTCGCGTCATGACACCAGCAGCAGCTATTCGTTCTGGTTCTGATTATTTAGTAATCGGTCGTCCAATTACTCAAGCTGAAAATCCAGCTGAAGTGCTTCGTTCAATTAATGCATCAATTGAGTAATATGACAGAGAGTACTTTAGTTTATTCTACCGAAGTGGGGCGAATTAAAGCGCAAAAAGAGCCGGTACAACGCCCTAAGGGTGATGGTGTGGTTCGCATCCAAAAACAAACCAGTGGTCGAAAAGGCGCAGGTGTTTCAGTGATTACTGGGCTAGATTTATCTGATGATGAATTGAAAAAGTTAGCGGCTGAACTTAAAAAACGTTGTGGTTGTGGTGGTTCGGTTAAAGACGGCAATATTGAGATTCAAGGCGAAAAACGCGATTTACTTAAACAACTTTTAGAACAAAAAGGGTTTAAAGTAAAATTAGCTGGTGGTTAAGAGATAAGACAAAAAATCCATCTTCAATTGAAGATGGATTTTTTCATAATTAGCCTTCCATAAAGTTTGGTTGGTAAGCAAAGAACATTGCACCTAAGAAACTTAACAAGGCAAATGCCAGAAATGCACTGTTTGGATTGACCGCTTTACGACTAAAATATTTAGCCGAGAAGAAGATATAAAGCACAAGCATGATGATTTTCATGACCAGCCAGCTTTGTAACTGATAACCGACCAAGAAGAAAATCGTTAAGCCGCTTGCAATTAAAAGTGTATCAACTAAGTGCGGTAAAATTTTTAGCAGTTTAATCGCTCGCCAATCTTTCCCACTTAATTGCATTCCCCCACGGATAATTAATAATCCTAAACTTAAAAATGCACAAACAATGTGCAAATAAACTAACATAATCACTCCAGATGTAAAAGGAAAGTGCGGTCAAAAGTGACCGCACTTTAATTTCTTATTTTGCAATACGCTTATATTTAATACGATGTGGTTGTGTTGCGGCTTCACCTAAGGTTTTCTTTTTCCACTCTTCGTAGTCAGAGAAGTTACCTTCATAGAAAGTCACTTTACCTTCATCACCGTAATCTAAAATATGAGTTGCAATACGGTCTAAGAACCAGCGGTCATGGGAAATCACCATTGCACAACCAGGGAATTCTAAGATCGCATTTTCTAACGCACGTAAAGTTTCAACGTCTAAATCATTGGTCGGTTCGTCTAATAACAGTACGTTACCACCACGTTGTAGAAGTTTCGCCAAGTGTAAACGACCACGTTCACCACCTGATAATTCGCCCACACGTTTTTGTTGATCTACGCCTTTGAAGTTAAAGCGGCCAACATAGGCACGGCTTGGAATTTCAAAGTTACCAATAGTGAGAACATCTTGTCCATTAGATACTTCTTCCCAAACGGTTTTCTTGTCATCCATTGAATCACGGAATTGATCCACAGAAGCAAGCACAACGGTTTCACCCATCGTAATTGAGCCGCTATCGGGTTGTTCTTGGCCTGAAAGCATACGGAATAAGGTTGATTTACCCGCACCATTCGCCCCGATAATACCTACGATAGCACCTTTTGGAATGCTAAATGATAAGTCATCAATTAAAGTGCGATCGCCGTAAGATTTAGTGAGATGTTTTACCTCAATAACCTTATCACCTAAACGAGGACCTGGTGGAATAAAGAGTTCATTGGTCTCGTTACGTTTTTGGTATTCACCAGAGTTCAACTCATCGAAGCGTGCCATACGAGCTTTGCTTTTCGCTTGACGACCTTTAGGGTTTTGGCGTACCCATTCTAACTCTTTCGCAATGGATTTTTGGCGCGCATTTTCAGCGGCTTGTTCTTGCTCTAAGCGTTTCTCTTTTTGCTCTAACCAAGAAGAGTAGTTACCTTCCCAAGGAATACCTTCACCACGGTCAAGCTCTAAGATCCAGCCAGCTACATTATCTAAGAAGTAACGGTCGTGGGTAATCGCCACAACAGTACCTTCGTAGTCATGTAAGAAGCGTTCTAACCATGCCACAGATTCCGCATCTAAGTGGTTGGTTGGCTCGTCTAATAAGAGCATGTCTGGTTTTTCGAGTAATAAACGACAAAGCGCGACACGACGACGTTCACCCCCTGATAAATGTTCGATTTTGGCATCCCAATCAGGTAAACGTAATGCATCAGCCGCACGTTCTAATTGGTTATCTAAATTATGTCCATCGTGTGCTTGAATAATCGCTTCAAGATTCGCTTGCTCCGCCGCGAGTTTATCGAAATCCGCATCGGGATCGGCATAAAGCGCATAGACTTCATCTAAACGAGTCAGTGCATTTTTTACTTCAGAAACCGCTTCTTCTACCGCTTCACGCACAGTTTGTTGCGGATCAAGTTTTGGTTCTTGTGGAAGATAACCAATCTTAATACCTGGTTGTGGACGCGCTTCACCTTCGAACTCTTTATCCACGCCCGCCATAATGCGTAAAAGGGTTGATTTACCCGCACCATTTAAGCCGAGCACCCCGATTTTTGCACCAGGGAAGAAGCTTAAAGAAATATCTTTCAAAATATGACGCTTCGGTGGCACCACTTTGCCGACACGGTGCATCGTATATACAAATTGCGTTGACATAATTCTCTCGATGTTATGAATAAAAGTGCGGTTATTTTACTTGATGTTTAGGGAATAAGCTATTTGAAAGGCAAAAAAAACCACCCATACAGGGTGGTAGGAAAGTAGTTTAGCTATATTTATGATTATTTTATTTAGGAACTTTATGAATATCAAGCAATCACTTGACGACACAGATAGTACATAAATTTCAGTTATAAGGGAAATGCGAATGAATCATTTTTTGATAAAAATCAATAAAATCATAGGATTTTTTACTTTTAGACTGATTTTTATTCGATTTTGATTGGGAACTGCTTGTGATAAAATCTGTCTATTCAATCATTTAGCCACTCTTTTTTCTTATTTATGTTTAAAAAATTACCTCTTGGATTATTGCTGATTTCGCCTTTTTCAGCGCTAGCGCATCCTCACGCATTCATCGATATGCAAACGAAACCCTTAGTGAAAGATAATAAATTAATTGGTTTCTCGACGCAGTGGTTACTTGATGAAGCCAGTTCTTCAGCTGTCCTGTATGATGTGAAGCAGGCAAAAGGGGATAAGGCTGCCCAACAGAAATTAGTTGATGAAGTCATGGCGAACGTTGTGAATGAACATTACTTTAGTTATGTCTTTGACAAAGAAAATCATAAAATTAAATACACAAAACACCCTGAAAATTACGGTATGCGTGTGAAAGGGAACGAGGTGGAATATTATTTTGATTTTCTTTTAGCTCAGCCACAGGCCTTGCAAAATAATGAATTTACGCTGATGACTTATGATCGCACTTATTATGTGGCTATGCGGTATGCAGAACCAGGCAAAAGAGCGGTTGATTTTTCATCACTTCCTGCAAACTGCAAAGGCGAGGTGCTTGAACCTAATGTTGATGAAAAAATTCAATCTTACGCCTCATCATTAGATAAATCGCAAAAAAATGAAGATGATTCTCTTGGTGTATTGTTTGCGCAGAAAGTAAAAATTAAGTGTGAATAAAAATGAAGTTAAAACTGACCGCACTTTTTATTGGTTTATTAGCGATTATCTTCGCATTATTACCTTGGCTGTTTGTGCAAGTTGCTGATTGGCAAAAAGCCTTTAATCAGTTGATTTCTGAAAATCTACATCAAATTCAAGCACATTCATCAACGGCAGGATTGTGGTTGATTTTTGCCGCCTTTTCTTATGGTGTATTACATGCATTAGGGCCTGGGCATGGCAAATTTATTATCGCTAGTTATCTTTCTACGCACGAAAGTCAACTTAAGACCAGCATACGCTTAAGCTTGCTTTCCTCTCTCATGCAAGGTTTTGTCGCCGTTGCTGCAACCTCCATTGTGGTGGTGATACTTAATCTTTCCTCTAAATATTTTAAACTTAGCCAGTTATGGCTGGAACGTAGCGCGCTCATTTTATTATTGTTATTAGGACTTTATTGGATTGCTCAAGGTTTGAAAGGCTTGAAGAAAAAACAATCTTTTCGTATTACATCGATCCAATCATTACCGAAACAGATTGGAACAGCTTCGCCATTTCGATATGAGCAAGGAAAAGCAAGCCAAGCGCAATGTAGTTGTGGACATCAACATCTACCCAATCATCAACAGCTTAAGCAGTCGGGAGATTTAAAATCTCAGTTATTAGTGATTTTGACTATTGGCATGCGACCATGCAGTGGGGCTATTTTCGTGCTCTTTCTTGCCTATATGCTAGATCTGTATTGGTGGGGAATTTTAGCTACGTTTGCCATGTCTTTGGGTACGGGATTAATGCTTTCGCTTTTTGCAGTGTTAGTACGCTATGCGAGAAATGTTGCGATTCGATTAGGCCATTGGTATGGTTTAGCGGGTTCTAATCAAAAAGGCGAAGCCATGATCAAATGTATTGCGGGCGCAATTATGATCTTTTTTGCACTAAGCTTGTTATATGGCACGATGGGGGCTGTAACAGGTGGAGCAGCCTTGTTTGGTGGATAAAGAAAAGGGCAGCGTTTGCTGCCCATTTATTTGAAAATAGATTATTCAACCCAAGTGACGATTTCTTCAATTGGTCTACGAGATTTTTTGGTAATGTCTCTTGCGCGATAACCAAATGTTGCTGCCACAGATACGCCCCATTCATTTGGATCAAAGAGACCTTCAGCGGCTAAAACTTCATTCATCTTATCGTAGTTAAAGCCTTCAATAGGGCAAGAATCTACACCGATAGCGGCGGCACCAGTTAACATATTGGCTAATGCAATGTAGGTTTGTTTGCTTGTCCAGTCAAATAATGCACGCTCGCTTTCTGCGGTTTTCATTTCAACTTCTTGTAAGCCTTTATATTTTTCCAAGGCTTTTTCTAATTGCTCGCCTTGTAAACCTCTACGCACCGCCACATCACGGAAGAAAGGTGTATCATATCGCGCATTTTTCTTCGCAAGAATGATCACTAAATGACTACAATCATCTAATTGATATTGCATGCCCCAGCTAAAAGGTTTGAGCTTATCGCGTAATGCTTTATTTTGAATAACTAAGAATTTCCATGGCTCAGAACCGACCGAGCTTGGTGATAAGCGAGCAAATTCTAAAATTGCCGAAAAATCTTCTTGGCTAATTTTTTTATTCGGATCGTAATAACGTGTGGAACAGCGATTTTCGAATACTTGAAGCATTTTTTCGCGTGTAATTTGACTCATGTTTTCTTCCTCTTAACATTATCTAATTTGTGATCTTTTGACCGCACTTTAGCGCTCTTTCCAATATCCAATCCACTCTTTGAGTAATTGCATATTTTTAGTAATTGCACCACCTTGCGGAATAAAATGCATCATATTGAGTCCGTAACTGTCAGGCGTAATGCCTTCACCTACACTCGCAGGTAACACATCAAAACCTTGTTGTTGGAACAATAATTTTGCACGCTGCATATGCCATTCATTAGTGACTAAAATAATTTTGTGAATACCTTCTTTTTCCAATATCTGTTTGGTGAAAAGGGCATTTTCTTTAGTAGTAAGGGCTTTAGGTTCAATCCATTTAGTTGGCACATTAAAGAAGTTTTGGAGTTCTTCCGCAGCGATTTTTGCTTCAATGGCGCCAGTTGGACTCGCCCCTGTAATTAATAATGGCAAGTGCGTTTCTTTTTGCAAGAATGCGGCATAGCGTAAGCGTTCAAGTTGAATACCTGTTGAAGCTAATGGTGCATAAAGCTCTTTGCTATCACGTAAACCACCGCCAAGTAAAACGATCGCTTGAGCTTGTTGATAATCTTGCAGTGTTAAATGATCTTCAGTAATGAGACTGTCTTTAAGTACTTGTGCAGTGTAAGGAATGCTTAAAAGATAGAGTAGAGAGAAACCAAGTGCGGTCGAAATTCGGCTTAATTTTTTGAAATTGAATTTAGCTAGAATAAGTGAAAGTCCCCATAAAATTAAAATATTAAATGGGGGGAGAATCATAGCGGTAATGAGTTTTTTTAATTCAAACATTATTTATCCAATTCAACAAAATCTAGTTCTTTGGTCCATAATTTGGCATAGCTACTATTTTTGCCATAAGAGTTATCGCAAACACGATTTGGAATTTCTAACAAGCAAGAGAAAATATGACCATGTAAGCGAGTTGTGGTCACTTTGTCATTCGCTAAGAACACCTGAGCAACGCGTTTTACAATGCGTTGAGTATAGGCATACCAGAATTGATGGCAAAGATCTTTCAGCCAACCCAGACCAAATTTATTGGCCATTTTACTCATTCGCCAGCTTACTGCTAAAACAACATCGTCTTCTGTTGAAAGAATATCTTCCCAGTCTTTTACGTTGCTGTTAGCAGGAAGTCGAGCAAGGATATTTTTCTCGATATCACTCGTTTCAATATCTTTACGTAGGAAGTAAAGCTGCTCACCAGTTTTGCCTTGTTTCGTTTCCATGGTGCCATAAAGCTGATGAGCCATGTCCGGTGACAAATAAACATGATTTGAAAATTGTGCAAATAGGTTCTCTGTTCTTTCGTCACGAGCCAGTAGATGGCAATCACTGTGGCTACGGAACAGTGTGGCTGATTTTTGCAGATTTTCTTCGTGTTTAAAATAAGCAGTTTGTGGCAACACAATAATTCGATTATTCGGGAAATTCGTCACCATTTCTTCGCGGATTTTTTGATGCTGCGGATAAAGATCGCCAAAATTACCGCCACCATGTAAAAGGATGGTGGTGTTTGGTGTAATTTTCGCTTTAACTTCTTCAAGATCTAAATCATATTCGCAACGTTTTAAGGTCACATTAATATGGTGATCTTTAAAAAATTGCTCGGTTCCGTGATAAATCAGCAAATCGCCCACGTTCAAATGAAGTGGGTAGTCGAAATAAAATACGTCGTTTTTATCTTTGATCAGTTCGACAATAGGATTCAGTTTGTTTTTTAAATCAATAAGGAGTTGATTCATTTTTTTACTCTTTTCTTTAAATAGCTAAACAAGAAATTTTTTTCTGCTGTGTTTAATCCGAAGATTAAAATGACACAGATTAATACCATTTCTAAAATGATGGATTGTCCAATAAATTCCAATAAAGAATAGCTGCGGGTGGTATCTGATATATAGATGATACCTAATAGTAGGCCAAACACCACGCCGACATTCACTAAATATGAGACAAATTCTTTATGGTTAAATTTAATTTTTTTATTAATAAAATATAATCGATAGATTTGTGAGATGACCATCGTACTAAATTTACCCACAAAGGCAAATACTGGATTATAACCTAGTGTGAACAAATAATAAGCCAAAGGCACCGTACAAAGATCGATTAATGCGACGATGATATTGTATTGTTTTACGGTGGATGTGCCAATGGCTAATGCACTCATCCAAAATGCCCCAGCCATCGCACTGATTAATAAGCAAGCAATAATAGCTTGTACAAGTTGTTCAGTATATTGTGGAAGATGATCGCCTAACCAAAATGTCAGTAAGGTATGGGTGAAATACAATACCGGTGCAGAGAGAATCGCCATTAAATAAAGTGAATATTTTGAAATACCAAGAATTAATTGGCGATTGCGATCGTAATCTTTTGCCGCATAAGACTGAACTAACTGAGGATTAGCCGCCATTTGGAAATTATTCACAAAGCTATAAACCGCACCTTCTACCTGGGTCGCAATGGCGACAGCTGCATTGACTGCCACACCAAAGAATAAGTTAGATACCATATTCAAGCCTTGTGTTGAACCCACATAGGCAACTTGTCCCATAAGCATCCAACCGGAAAAACTCACCATTTCTTTGGTTTTGCTTAAATCTTTATATAAACGGAAACGTGCGGCTTCTTTGAAATAATACTTAGTGAATAACACATAAAGAGAGAGCACAATTAAGCTGACTGAAAGCAATAAGCAGCCATAAGTAATCAACTTATCGTAATGCGTGATATGACTTAAGATAAAGACAGAAGTCAGTTTTAAAATGGTTTCACCTAATCCCAACCAAGCATAGAATCCCATTTTCTCGTGTGCAACAATCATGGCATTGAATGGCACCTTGATGATTTCAACGAGGGCAATAATTAACGCTAATTGGTAAACGATATTCGCCGCCTGCAAGCGCTCTGCTGGAATCACCAATTTGTGATTTAAAAACCATAAACCGACAGTTTCGGCTAACACAAATACGATAAAAATAATCAGTAGGTGATTTAAGATACTAATATTAAAGACTTTATTGACACGTTGAATGTCATTCGAGGCTTTTTCTACGTTAATAAAACGCTGAGTGGTGGCTGTCATTGTGCCATTAAAAAAAGAAAATAAGACCACCACACCCATCACAATGTTGTAGATACCAAAATCTTCTACACCCAATACCTGTAATACCACACGAGAGATATACAGCATGGCCCCCATGTTGAAAAGCATTCGGATATAAAGAAATAGCGTATTTTTAGCAATGGTTTTATTTGACATTGTGAGAATGAAATTAGAAAAATTGGGGGAATTATAGGGGGGATTGGGATGTGTAGCAAGCCTTGAGAGACTTCTCTGTATTTGAATTACGCTTAGTAAAAAGAAAAGGCTAAATATAAATTTAGCCTTTTGTTATTTAGACGATGCAGACTGCCAAATCTAGTTGCTTATTATGGAACTGATGCAATGTGCCACGATGACCCACGCTCAGAATGATCATATTGGGTAACCGCTCTTTAATTGTTTTATAAAGGAGGTACTCGGTTGGCTCATCAAGTGCTGATGTGGTTTCATCTAAAAAGACCACTTCAGGTTTCGTCAGTAAAATCCGAATAAATGCCACGCGCTGTAATTCACCTGGCGACAAAATTGCCTGCCAATCGTTATCTACATCTAAGCTATGAAGATATTTATCCAAACAACAGTCAGCCAGTGTTTTTTCCAATTCAGGATGATAAGGATCAATATCTGGATAGCAAATCGCTTCACGTAACGTACCTTGTGGCATATAAGGGCGTTGAGGTAGGAACAAACTGGTCACACAAGGATGTTCCACCAGACCAACTGTTTCAAAAGGATAAATTCCTGCCATCGCTTTTAATAGCGATGTTTTTCCCGTACCAGAAGGCCCTTGAATTAATAAAGCATCACCATTTTTTAATTCAATATTCAAGTTATTAAGCAACAATCTGCCTTGGTCATCTTTAATACCAAAATTTGATAACGCAACACGGTTTGAGCATTTCATGGGGTGATGAACCTCTAAATGATCTAATTCATCCAACTTCGTCATAAAACCATAAAGACGATTTAAACGCGCTTGGTAGAGCGTAAATTCTTCATAGAACAAACGGAAGAAGGAAAGTGCGGTCATTAATCGGTTAAATGCTTGCACAGTTTGGTGCATATCGCCCAGTTTGATTTGTCCAGTGAAAAAACGAGGTGCTTGCAGCATTAACGGTAAGAGTTTTGCAACGCGCGTGACACTTCCATTAAAGCCGTCTAATCCCAACATTCTCAATACAATTGCCCAACGGTTATGAATGATTTGAGCAAATTTGTTTTTCAATAAGTGTTGTTCTTGCAGTTCGCCTTGATAGAAAGCGATACTTTCCGCATTATCTCGCACTCGAATCAAAGAATAACGGTAGTCACCATTAAGTTTTTCTTTATTGAAGTTCAGCTTGATTAAAGGGTGACCAATCCAAACGGACATTAACGTTGCGAGGATAATAAAGGCATAAATAAAGAAAACGACGCCTTTTTCGATATTTAATCCAAAAAGACTTAATACGCCTGAGAGAGACCAAAGGATGATAGTAAATTCAATGGTGGTCAGAACAGAATTAATCATGCCACGTACAATAGTGACAGTGCTGCTGATAAATTCACGTGCATCTTGTTCAATACGTTGATCAATATTATCGGGTAGATCTTTTTCATATTTGAGACGATAGTATTTTTTATTTTCTAACCATCGTTTAACCAGGATTTTATTCAAGCTTTCCAACCAACGGATTTCAAATACTTGCCGTAAGAAATAATCGGCAATGGAGTGGATAACTTGTACCAATACTAAGAGAGCATTCAGTTTTGCAAAGAACCAAAACTTATCCGAATCTAATTCCTGCATGGAGCTATAAAGTCCATTGTAGAAAAAAGAATTGAGAACACTGAAGCGTACTTCTAACAAAATCATGGTAAACAACACCAATAGCATAACGATGATTTTGATGCTGTTACGGCGATTAATCGAAGGGGATGCAATATGCCAAAACTTTTGACCAAATGAGGTTTGCTTTAGCGCTATCATTACCACGCTAAAGCATAAAACTACCCAGAAAAGTGCGGTCAAAATCCAGCTTAAACTTGAGTTAAGTTCAGTTTGCCAATTCATTGATTATCCATAAAGTAAAAAACGAAAAAAGGGCGAAATATTCGCCCTAATATTGTGCGCTCAATTAAAACTCAACTTTCGTGTTGAAGATAAATTCACGTCCATAACCTAACGCAACAGGGATTAATGTGGGTGTTGCGTTACCAGAGGTAGATGGATAGTAAGTTTTATCTGTTAAGTTTTTACCGTTAAGTTGGAAAGACACTTTTTTGCCAGAGATTTTGGTATCGTAAGCAATAAAGGCATCATATACCACGGCATGAGGTAATTTGTATGCTTTGGTGTAATCACTGTTATAAGCATGCCAAGAACCTAAATAACGAGCACCGCCACCAACACGGATGTTACCAAAATCAAATTCACCTACGTTATAAGCTAAGAATAGAGAAGCTTGATGTTTCGGTACACCAGAAAGTTGTTGATTTACCGCATCAGGATAAAGCTCATTTTCAAGTGATTTTACTTTAGTGTATGTATAGTTAGCCGCTACACTTAGGTTATCAGTGACTTGGCCATTAAGATCGAATTCCACACCGCGAGAACGTTGTTTGCCCACAATATTTAGTTGCGCACTTGAACCCGAACCAACGGCTTCAGCCACATTACGTTTGGTGATATTGAATAATGCAAGTGTCGCATTGAAGCCAGAGTTTTCGTATTTTGCACCAATTTCAAAAGATTTACCTTGTTCTGGTTTTAAATCGCCGCTAACAGGTGTTGCCACACTCATTTGTGGGCGGAAAGATTCAGCATAGTTTGCAAAGGTCGCAATATGTGGCGTAAATTTATATACGGCACCTAATTGATACAATAATTTACCATCGTTCTGATCAGTATTTCCTGTTCTTGTTAGATTTTGGCCTTTTTTACAGTTTGCAGCATTTAAACAATGACGTCCCGCAAATTGATCAAAGTACTCATAACGTAAACCACCTGTCATGATAAAGTTATCTGTAAAGTAAGCGGTATCTTGAATATAAACACCAACGGTTTTGAGATGGTTATATTGGTAAGCGTTGCCGTTACCGTTTTTATGTTCAGCAACTGGATTGGTATAATTTGGATGATCGATATTGATATCAGAACTCATGATACCTTGGTTATAAATAGGTCCAATATCGCGGATATTACGCATAACATCCACACCGGCTACAAAACGGTTAGCAATATCACCAATACCAAATTCACCGACGATATTTAATGTGCCACTATGAACACGTTGATCGCCTTGTTGTTGCTCAATAGCTCGGCGTACATGACGAGCGCTTAATTCTGGAGAGGTAATCTCGCCCTTTTTATTTTTAATAGCAGGGATCGCAACATCTTTAACATTGATATTTGTAATACGTGCTTGGTTATAGAAATATTTATAACGAGCATAGCTGTAACCCGCATTTAATTTCCAACCGTCACTTAATTTGTGTTCAATTTTGAAATCGATATTATCGGTTTTTGCGGTTGTTTCATTATTTGGTTCATCTAAACGACGCGATACAGGAATATCCGGTAATGCGTTAGTTGCCGTTAAAAGATTTGTACCACGATCAAATGGCTCAAGAATATCTTTATGTTCATAAGAAAGAAGCACTTTAGTTTTATCATTTTCCCAAGAAAGTGATGGCGCATAAGTCGTATTTTTTAATTTGCCAAAATTACGCCAGTAGTTTTTTTCTTGTTTGTCATAGATAAAGCGGTAAGCAAAACCATTTCCTAAACCGCCAGTGAAGTCCAATTGTGTTCCCCATAGGCTATGATTACCTAAGGTTCCACCAACGACATAACGTGGCGTTTGTTGTGGTTTTTTAGTAATGATATTAACCACACCACCTGGATCTTGAATACCATAAAGTACAGATGCAGGCCCTTTTAACACTTCAACGGTTTCAGTTGTCGCACTAAAGTTTTTTGCTGGGCCAGCTTGTAAACCGTTACGCATAATTGAGTTGTCACGGTTTCCACCAAAACCACGTTTTTGAATAGAGTCAAACATACCACCTAACGTATTCGCTTGACTCACACCGCTGACGTTATAAAGCGCATCAATGAGTGATTCAGGTTTACGATCTTCTAATAATTTAGTCGAAAGGATATTGACAGTATTTGGCGTATCGAATACAGGCACTTCAGCTTTTGATACGACGGATGTCCCTGTCGTTTGATAACCATTTTGTTTAATACCTGTATCTTGAACATTAATTTGTTCAAGCGTTTCAGTGTTTGCTTTTACTGGTTGTTCAGTTTCCGCAAATGCTGAAACTGAAAAACTGGTTAAAAGTGCGGTTGAAATGAGGCTTAATTTAAAATTCATAATCGCTTCCCAATAGATACTAAAGAGCCAAAAGTATAGCGAAAACGTTTTCGTTAATCAATGCAAATTATTTTCATTTGTATGTATGCTTTATTCAGAAAAGATTCATTCAAATTAAACAGGGGATA
>ERZ772764.596-NODE-596-length-24759-cov-3.416167_pt1 | contig 24759 bp, 23 predicted proteins | sample MGYA00512163_ERZ772764 | MGnify/ENA primary metagenome ERZ772764 (study PRJEB29015, sample SAMEA2737903) | human oral metagenome | biome: human oral; feature: human-associated habitat; material: dental | place: China | collected 2094 ... | reverse complement strand
AGCCAAGTTATAAATTGCTTCAGGATAGTTTTTATCTACACCATATTGCAAAATTTGTTTAACTTTATCCTTATTTTTTAAAGCCTCTTGCAATAAACCCTTAGCAGTCCCCAAATACCAAGTTTCAATCTCACCCGATACCCCATTAGACTGTACTACACAAGACAAAGCATTGTAAACTAAAGGATCTAAACCCAAATCTAAAGTGTACTCACTTAAAAGTTTAATAAAGCATTCGGAGGAAACGTTCGTCATCTAGATTTACCCCCTCTTCTAAGCCTTGAGCAATATTTTCTAGCTTGTCATAAACCTGTTGGCAGATTTCTTGACCAGTACCTTCGAAATAGTACTCATCTTCTACATACCTTCTACCCGAACAAGTTTCGCTAGAACTAATAATTAACTGGTCATACTTAATAGCCTCCCTCAAATTAACTTCGTTAAGTATAGCAGTCAAATCGAGATAGATACTACACAACCCGTAGAGTTCTTTGACATTACCCTCGCTGATGTTAGGATAGACCTTAACATTGGGAAACTCTTCTAAACTAGAGAGTTTCTCAGAAACCTGAGTAGTTGCGGCGATGTGAAAGTTATACATCGGTAGGCTCTCAACCAAAGTTTTAACACCCAATACCTGGTCTGTCTCAGTATAGACTAAGACATCTCTACTACGAGTAGCTTTCTTATACTTAACTTTAGGTCTGATACCCCAGATTTGTTCTTTAGTGACACTCTTACACTCTGAAGTCTCATAGAAGACCTTGCGAATTCTACTAGCACCAATAACTTCGTACTTCTTACCCTCAGGTACGTTCAACCTAATAGCCGCCTCAGCCCTATCGTAAATCTCGATAGCAATACTACCGTCTATAGCGTAGTAAGTACTTTTCAAAGTAGTGCCAGACTCATCCATATACTCGGTAAGATACCTAAACTTACCATAGTAGTAGTCGATATGTTTATAAGTACCATCTTGCCAGATGACCATATCTACTAGCCTCTTAGAAGTACCTAAGCCCCTACAGAAGTAAACAGTGGCATAAGTTTTACCCATCGAAGTAATTTTAGCGACATCTTCCTTACTATCATATACCATATCGAAAAATTCAGGTATTTTCAAGTCACTCCAATTCAAAGGTTCATACTCAAGTACATTGTCGGTAAGTAGATGGTGCAAAGAGCAGTCTACTTTATTGGGGAGATACCAACCGTCTACGACTACCATAGATACCCCCGTAGAAGCTACAATATCTTCTAACAAATAGTTATCTGTTCTGTACTCATCAGGTATAAAGATAGCTTGATTTTCAGTTTTCTTCATCTGAGTAAACCCCCCTCCATTTTTCTAGTACAGCGTTTTTACTAAATTTTCTTTTAACTTTCTTACAGTTTTCAGTAAGTTTGTCTAATTTGCTGTAAGCGGTATATATGCCCTCGGCAAACTTTTTAGCACTACAGTACTTCGGCAATAAAATACCATTCTCTGAACTATAAAACTCAATATTGCCATACTCGGCAAAATACCCCACTAAAGGGAGATTAGCTTGTAGGGCTTCGAACAGAGATAACCCGAAGCCCTCGCCCTCGCTACAAGAAACATAGAGGTTGTACTGGGAGTAGAGTTTAGAATTTACAGGAACATGCCCCATTAAAAATACAACATCTTCAAGACCACACTCGGAAATCTTGCTTTTTAGTTTACTCTCATCCTCGCCTACCCCGTAAATATCTAAGGTAACATCAATTTCAAGATATAGTTCTTTGAACTCCTTAATAGCATCTACCAACCAAGGAACATGCTTCTCGCCACTCAACCTAGAGACAGTAACAAGATTCAGCTGGTTGGAGTTTTCTTCCTTGATACCCCGATTAGCAAAGAAACTACGGTTCTTGTTATAGGTCAAAGGAGTATGAACAAACTTATCTGTTATTTCAGAGAAATGTTCCTTTAAAACTCTAAGCTGTCTTTGAGTCGAAACTAAGATTTTATCAAATTTATCTTTGTTTCGAAAATCGTACTCATAATACGGGTTTAATAGTAAGCTACCGTCTTCGTACTCCTCTGTACAATGGTTAGCATGGACTACCAAATCCAGCGAATAACCAAAGTTTACTTTGTTTCGGTATAAGATTTCACCAATGTTATGCTCAGAACGGTCAACAATTACACGGTCAGCAAAACTAAACATAGACCCAAGAACCTCGGTTAAAACAAAGTTTACAAACTCTAACCTTCCTTTAAAGACTAAGTACTTACCCAGATACCCCACATAGTATGTTCGATTACCCTCATTATCGATGATGTAAGAGTACTGTTCGTAACAACCTTCATCACTAAAGGGAGAATACTCGTAATAAGAAACCTTAAAAGGTACCGAACCCTCACCACTAGGTCTGTAATACTCGCGCCATAGTACGGCTAATCCTCCCCAGACAGTTCCAAGGTGTAGACGCTCTACACGATTACCATTGTAGATAAGGTCTACTAGGTTGTACCCCTTAGAGTTTTTGTCTAAAGAACGAGTACAGATGATATAAAAATTATTTGTAATATCTACCAAATCGGCTTCATCTGATACTCGTGAAACTCGGCAATCTTCAATGCTATCAGCAAAATTCAAACCCTTGACAATATCACCTAAAGACCAATCGGATTGTGTTCCACCGATACCCCAAGACAACATAGCGGTTTCTACCGTCATTACACGTTCTACAGGCAACCCGATGTTCTTAGCCATATCGTAAATAGCCCAACCGTTCATTTCACTAGTAAAAAGATAACTATCTTCTACATTTCCTAACTCTTCAAAGATTTTATGACGGTAAGCCTGCGCATACTCAACCCCGCTGGAAGCTCTCCCTAAGCTCCCGTTTATACTAACAACTTTCATAACACTCCTTTAACAATCAACATATCAGGTAAGTTTTCAAGCAAGATACTCAAAGAAGCAACTTTACCCCGAAAGCCACTATCTACAGCAAACGAATGGTTGTAACCACTGTCATATAGTTGTTTCAACTTACTTGACTTACTTAAAGCATCCTTCATTTGAGATACCGAAGTTTCGGCTAGTAACTTATCTAGCTCAGTTAAATCTTTTAATAGTTTATCTAAAGATGATTGAGCCTCAGACAAACTTTCTTGATTAAAAGATAAGTATCGACCTTCGCCTGAACTAATAAGATACCCCCCTAGATAAGGTTTTATAATAAGCTCTTCTTTATTCGAGAGACTCATTAGGCTTTCTTTGTTTTTGTTATATAGTTTCATCATAGCCCCCATTACTTTACTACTATTATACTAAACTATCTATAAAAAAACAAAGAAGTCGATTAAAGAAAATCAACCGACTCCTCTCTATAGGTAGATTTATCAATCTTTACTTCATAAATATATTTAAAGATTGAACCTTTCCGACTTTTGATTGTACTGATAATCATCGCAATAGAACCAATAATCGGAATACCCCACAAATAAGAAACCCTATCATTCTTTAATAGTCTAGATAATCTAGTCAAGACAAAGTATTTATAAATATAAGCGAGGAACAACCCTCCAATAGAAAGCAAGAAAGATTCGTAACTCGGCGCTATCAAAAATCCAACAAATGAACTAACACCTAAGAAAATCATCAAAGCATTAAAGATGACTCGGTAGGTTCCAAAACCTACTTTAGACTGTCCTAACCTTCCAATACCCAGAAAAGGAGAAAACAGGCTAATCCAACCCCCTTTATAACCGAACCTCTTATAAAAGAGAATTAGACTGAAGACTCTCAGTAAGTATGCTAAGTAAAATACCCCGAATAGGGCGAGTAAAGAACTAACAGGAATAGCCCTCATAGCCTCCAACCCATTCAAATCACCAAAAATTAAAGCATTCTGATTAAACATTTTACCACCTAATCCTCATCGTCAGTATCAGTTGGAATATTTCCAATTTTCAGGAAAACTGTTTTTCCATCTTCTTGCAATTCAAATGCAATAGGCATATTAGCATTTCCGTAACTTTCCCTAATATTCCAATTAAGTACATCTACATCAGTACCCAAGTTTTGGAAGCAAGTCATTAAATTTACGACAGCTGGATATAAAGTCTGCAAATCGCCCCAAATTCCATTAACCTCCCAAAGAGAAGTATCGAACCCATAAGGATAAGAATTCAACCTATAACGTAAGCTCCTCTGAGTAATATTCTCAGCGTAGCAATCTACTAACTCATCGTTGATATCCCTACCAAGGAACCTGAAGTAGAAAGTATTAGTCTTATTGTCAAATCCGAACTGACCTTCCTCATACATAATATCAGCTTGCTTATTCCAAAGTAAAGAAGAGATATTGTAAATAACAGACTCAATCCCCTTAATAGCCTGCTTAGAAACAGTTACCCTCAACAACCTTTTTTTACTAGCTTCTTTAGCCATCTAACTTACCCCCAGAGATTTTAACTATATTAAGGTTATTCATAAAATAATTACAAGTTTTCACTATTTTAAAGCTCCTTAACAAAGGCAACTCTAATCACCTTTGTAAGAACCCCTCATAGAGACACGAAACTCATCTAGGTTATCTACATCATAGCCTTTAGACTCGATTACAGGCACTAAAGAAGTTATACTCACTTTAATTAGATGGAAAAATTTACCGTCCTTCTTAATCCTCCTAGAAATAGTCTCGAACCTCGTAGTAACTAAATAAGTATTTTTAGTTAGGTTGTAAACAAGGACGAAAGATACCCCTACGTGGTTATATACAGTTAGTTTAGCCTTTAAACCATCTTCCTCATTTACAACTTCCATCTTAGAAAAGATAGTTACCATCCGTAACGGAGAACCAATACCACGAATGTGCCATAACAAATCGTCTAGCTCTTCTGTTTTAACATCATTTACTTTAAATTCTAACATTTATTAACTTCTTTCTAAAAGTAAAGAGTCTTCACCAGAAACTAACTTTTGACCAACACAGTACTCTAAGACATCTAAGATGAGTTCTTTCAAGTACTCTGAATGAGGAACGGTATTCTTATAATTGAAACCAACCTCGTTTACAACTATATTTAAGAATCTGCGATATGCAACCTCTGATTTAAGCTCAAAAGCAACCTCATTAGTTCCTTTAAAAGTTGCAGTCAGCTCTACTTGAATTGACATAAAGTCTAAAGGAATACCCTTTAGCCTTTTAAGTTCTATATCATTACCAAATTCATCACCTAAAGAAGAAATATACTCTTTTAGTGAATCAAGTTCAGGAGACTTAACTTCATCAAACGAATACTTTTTAACATTTTTCATAGTTTAATTATCCTATCTTTTGAGTTTAATATAGCTTCGTCAAAAACTTTTACAATTTCAGTATTGTCGAAGAGTTTAGCCAAATCATCTATATCTTTGATAACTAACCCAGACTCCTCAAAAGCGTTTTTAACCTCGTCACCCCAAGTAATATACTGTCCGATACCCCATCTATCTGTATCCCGTACTTTCTTACCAGCACCGTCACGATCAGATATACCAACAATACGCTTCCCTAAGAATGGATATAATAGTCGCTTCTCCCTACCAACATCAACCCCCATAGTTGCATAAGCCCTATATCCCAAAGAACGGAGAGTCAAAGCATCGAATATACCCTCACAAACAAATACAAACTCCTCGCCCTCAATTACACGACTAGCCTGCTCCATTCCAAAAAATAAAGCAGACCTCTTAAAGTACCTCGACGGAGTAGTGATATATTTTTTATAATCAGGAAACCACCCAATCAATGCTAAGATATTTCCTAGAAAGTCCCTAACAGGAAAAGCGTACCTACCACCTAAAAGACAATTACCAGACTTACTCTCTAAACCTAACTCGGTATAGTTAGGTAACTCTTTCAGTGGAGTTAAGTCGATATCGTCAGGAACTTTAACAAAACCGACTTCTTTAAGAACAGATAACATCTTAGGATTACGGTAAACACGGAACTCAGCAATATCTTTATAGGCTTCGCCATTAGAATCTAGAGATTGTAAATACCCCCATACTTTTTGGAAGTCTTTCTGAACACCCTCAAAATGCTTTAAATCAAACATTAAAACTGCACCTCATAAACCTCACCGCCAATTACACGGAAGTACCGCTCGTACTCTTTACTACCAGTCTTAACTATAACCCTAAAGGCATCCAACTTAGTCTGATAAATACCCATCTCCCAGTTACCCCTACCGTATAAGGTGTCTAAAGACTTACCTAAGATTTCTTCTTCTTTCCTGTAAGCCTCATACTTACTAGAAGCATCCTCATAGTAAGTAGGTTTCTCTAACTTCCATACCCAAAACAAGCCAACACCAATCAAAATTAAGAATACCCCAGATACTAAGAGGTTTCTTAAATACCGTAGCATCATCTTTCGTAAAGAGGACTCAGATAACAGCTCTAAATCCTCTTTACAGAATTCTTTATTTACCAAACGAACATCTTTGAAAGGTAACAACCTCTTTAGTAAATTTTTAACCATAACTCAAACTTCCTAATAAAGTATCAGTACCCTGATTTACAGATTTAGATAGAATGCTAGAGCTATCGCCCAAGAAAGTGATACCCCTAGAGCTATCTAAAATAGACACTAAATCTGCAATATCATAGTTTACATCACTATTCCCCGTTAAAGCAATAGCAACATCTACACTATTATAATCTAAATCTTTAGGAGTCACCAAATTACTTACCTTAACTTCAGGACTAATTTTTAGGTATCTGCCATCATCAAGTAAAAGTTTGTTACCCTCTAACCGACCAATCACAGGACAAGTTACATTGTAGAGGAAGTCATCCTCCTCACTGTAACACTCTAAAGGATGTAAGATACTACCCTCGACACAAGATAAACCCGTAGAAGCCTCGGGTAAATACCTAACAATACTACCTCTTACAATGGCAACTTTACGACCTTCTAGCAGTTTTAGATATTCTTTTAAAAAACTATTAGCCAAAGCCTTACGCTCTTTTACCATCTTGATATTCTTACCAAAGGATAAGTTGAAGCCTCTACCGAGACTTTTTAGAGATTCAGTAATAGAAGTTTCTACCCGATACCCCTTATAGTTAAAAGAATTTGATTTCGACACAATGCCCCTAAAACTCGAAGAACTACTAGCCGATTTCACACTACCCACAAAGTAAGCATAAGCAGAACCTTTTAGGTACTCGAATAACCTACCGTACTCTCTAGAAAATAAATGACCATCTACCACAAAGACAATAGAACCCTTTAGGTATTCTTTAGGTTGAGTTTTTAGAGAATCCCAACAAATCCAAGAAAAATCTGTACCTTCAGACCAATCAGGTTTGAAAATAGTACGACTCACTAAGTAGACTTCTTTTCCAGTACGTTCTTTTAAAAGATACCCCATAAGTTTTAGGACATCTTCATAGTTTTGTTGCTTCAAAGCAACCAAACAACCGAACCTCCGTCTAAGTAGGAAAGATAAAGCCTCACGAATCTCGCTATTGTAATAATACCCTTTTGAGATGTAAGCATTTAAAGCACCGTCCATAAAGTCGATACTAAGGTCGTACTCATCTTTAGACATACTAAAAATAGTGTTGTAAATTTCTAACTCTTCTTTAAAGTAATCAGTAGAGATAAAGTTATCATCTACGTCAATGGCAATACCAAAATCATCTAATTTCTTTAAATAAGACATATCCAAATCTTTCAAATAATTACCGCCCCCAGAGACAGTCCCACTAAAGACCGTACTATAAGGGTTACGGTCGCCCAGTAAGTGACGTAAAAATAGGATATTCTCTTTTTTAAAGAAAGAATTAGCACTTTGATACCTACTATAACAATACTCAGGCAACTTTAAGTTACTTCTAGAAACCTCTAAAGAGCTGATTAAAGTGCTTCCACCCGACACATAAGAAGAAACTAAGTAACTGTTAAGGATAGCTAACTTCCTAGTTTGAATATTTTTAGAAATATCTACAGTTAAACCAAACAATCTAGTCAAATAGAATAGATTATCGCACTCCCAAATACCTAAGTTACATAGGAAATGTAACGCATAAGGGTTACTGAAAGCTAACTCGTAAAATTCTGCTTTAGTAACTCTGTAATCCCCTGTAATCTCAAAAGGACTCTCTAAACACAAGTTTATTAAAAAGTCTAGGCTCTTAGAGATACCCCGTTGGTATCCGGAGCGTTCTAAAAACTGGTTTACTGAATAATTCAACACAGGAATTTTAGAGTTTTCTGCATCTTCTAGCTTAGATTCGAAACTATCTACAATCTTACTAAAAGGTACAGGACTAGCAGACTTACTAGGGTATAAGGACTCGTAAAATTTATGCCTTCTTCCTATAACATCTACTAACTCTTTTTCTAAGACTTCTAACAACTGGGGACTAATACCCCTAAAGGGCTTAACCTCTATCGTTTTAGGTTCAATAGCATTCAAACTACGATAAAAGTTATAAGAATAGTCGCCCGAAAAAGACAAAACAGATTTAGCAACCTCAGGATAAACATAACCGAACCTCTTGCCTTCCCTAAATAGAGTGTCTAACTCACTACCGTACTTTCCATAACTATAGGTAGTAACTTTACTAGGAACAACAACCCACGAGTTTCGTTGGCTCTTGAAACTCAATGAGCAATACCCGATATTCTTCTTACTCAAGTTAGATTGCCTACCTAAATAGCCAGTGTTAAATGTCCTACCATACAAGGTAATAGGAGCATTTACTAAGTTCAACCCACACTCAACATAAGTAACGACGCTCCCCACACCACTATAATAAGTCATGATAGTATCTAAGAAAGTCAAACCGTAAACATCTACCAAAGCCCAATAACCACCATTATCAGTAGTTAAATTTTGGTAAGACTGAGGCTTCTCAATATACCCCTTAAAGACCCCATGCACTATAACATCTTTTATTCTTTTCTTACTGTTCAGCTCTCTTACTAAATCATAGACTTTCATACCCATACCACCTAAAAATACTCTTATACCATTATAGCATAAGAGTAAATTTTATTAAAGTTACTGGACTTTATACTTACCCTCTAAAGGTAAACGACCCTCAAAAGGTAGAGACTCATTTAGCTTCTGGAAGCTAGCTTCAAGCATATCCACCTTGTGAACAATATAAGATTCGATAGTATGGCAAGGTTCACCAAACTCACCATGGTGCTGTTGTAAGATAGCCTGCAAGCGATAGTAGAACTCCTCACCAAAGCCAGAGACATCTACAGTCTTCTCCTTAAACTCAGTAGTAAAACCATTTACAATCTCATCCTTAAACTGGAACAACAACTCCTGCCCCAAGAAATTATGAGTAGCAAAAGCAATTTCAGAAGCACTTCCGTTATTGTACTCAAAGATTTTACCAATGTCGTGTAACGCAACACCCAGATATACAAGATCTTTGTTTACAGACTCCTGGATACCCCCATACAAACCCCAGACAGTATCTAAAATTTGCAAGATTTTATAAGTATGGGCAAGCAAACCACCACGCTGTGCATCGTGATAAAAGATAGCGGCATACTCTTCCTTAAAACGAGAACGAATTTCAGGTTTCATGTAAATTTCACGGAATAGCAAGAAAGCATCGTTACTCAAACGTTTGCGTAGGAAAGTGTAAAAGGCTTTCTCATTTTCATCTAAGTTATAACTAGTAAAATCAAAATCAGCAATGGAAATACCAGCTAGATTCAAATCTTCATCACTAGGAATGCTAATACTTTCGACTACAAGAGATTTAGTATCATTCCAAACATTGATAGAACCAGAAACCTGTACAATTACACCAGACAAATCTACCTCAGATAAGACTTGGTAGGCTCCACTATTACCCCAGACCTTGATAGGAACAGTACCCGTTACCTTAGCTACACCATCGAAAAAACTACCGCCATTCTTAGTAGGCTTCTTTTCAATATTCCCCAAAACACAAAGACCAACTACGCTATCTTTGTCGTTTAGTTCCAATAGTTTTTCTTTTTTTAATACTTTCATAATTGACCCTTCTAAATTCTAACAGAGAGTATAAATTAAATCACCCTCTAGCAAAGTTTCTTGATTATACCAAGCAGAGATATTCTCTCTACCCAACAAATCAATCACATACCGTACTTGCTTTCCTGATACCCCACCTAGCGATAAGAGTTCGCTTTGACTTGAGTTTATATAGACCTTCATAGTCTCACCCTTAAAGTCAACAGCAGATTTTATCATCTCAGACAAAGCCTTAATCTTATGTTTAGCAAAATCTGTAGTATTAAGTACCAGACAAGGGTACTCCAACTCAGCTAAAGAGTACCTGTCTACTACTTGATTACTAACTACTTCTTTTTCGCTTTCTAAACTACTAGAAGAAGCAGAAGACTCAACTTCTTCTACTTCTTTTTCGCTTTCTAAATTATTAGAAAGCTCAATAGTTTCTAAATCGTTACCCAAACCAGAGCCTAAATCAACTGGTTCTAAACTTTCCCCTAAAGTTATAGAATCTTCATCTAAGCCAAAGAAATCCTCAGCTAAGAGCTCTTCTTGAAAGTCTTGTGATTCATCCATTAGCTACCCTCCTCAAGCCTAAAGTAAAAGTCGATACCCCCGATACATTCTGCCTAGGTAGGTAAATCTTAGCAGGATGTTCTTTGTTACCCTCAAGTACAAAGACTACCCTCACAAAATCTTGGCTACCTTGTTTCCAAAGTTCATCAACTTCTTTGAAATTACTAGACTTCACAGTAACACCACCACTGTCTAATACTTTTTTAACAATGATATTTACAACTTTACTACCACCGCTACCATTTAAGTATAACACATTTTCCTCAAAATTGCGATAGAATCCGACTTTAGATAAGCCCAGTAACTTCTCGACTTCCAAATCCTTTTCTTCTTGGACTTGATAATCTAATTCGAAGTTTTCAGAGTTATCTTCCTTGACTTCTGCTTTAACAGGTTCTAAGATGTTGGCATTGGATATGAGTTCTGATACCCCCATAGCCTTACCAAAGGTTTCTAAGTTCTGAGAAATAGAACCCTTAGAGTAATCGCCCACAATTAGACCATCAATATAGTTAAAGGTTTCTACCTCTTCTAGTAGGTTATCTGCTAATTCACTTAACTTTTCGGAATACTCGATAATTTTCTGAATATTTACATTGAACGTACCAACAAACTCAAACTCTTTATTCAACTTATAAGAGGTTAACTCAAAGTCACGATACAGATAACCAATCTCCACACCTATAGACGCTAACTTGTCTACGCTACTTATAAATGATTTTGCATTTCTAACAAAATCTACAAGTAATTCTTGATTTTTTGTATCAGCTTTCAACTTAGAAAGAGAAACCCTAAATTTTTCAGCGTTTTCTTTTACCAGAGGAATCCCATTTACAAATTTATATACAGTCGCAAAATACCCCACCGTGTTATTAAGGAAAGCCGAAATAATAGGTTTTACAACTTTGTTGTGATTCTCAGGATCTTTTGCGTAGTCAATAATCCGACGAACTTCATATTCATAGATTTGACGTACTTCCCAAGCATATAACTTACGTATGTTACCATCCCAGAAAGGAAAGCCAGTTTCAGAATACTTATCTATAAGTTCGTTCTGTAAGACTACAGGAACCTCGGTTTTCTTAGCATTATACCAAGAATCCCCAAAACCAAAACCAATGTATAAAGGACACCAACCCTCTAACTCAAGCATGAGATTGTCACGTACCATCTTCATGGCCTCAGCAGGATTGATAGAATTATGGGTTTCAATCAATATTTCATCGTGGATGAAGCAAGGTAGCAAGACTTTACCCCACCAACCACGTTTTATAATGTCTTTATACATCTTAACCATGGCAGTTTTATATAAGTCAGCCGCAGTACCTTGGATTGGATGGTTACCCCCTTGTCTTTCTTTAGAACCCTTAGACATGTTAGGCGGGAAGTACCTGCGCCTTCCAAAGAATGTTTCAGCGTAATTCTTAACGACAGCGTTACGTTTATTTTCTTCAATGAATTTCTCAGTAGTACTCATACCAGTGAAGTATAACTTGCGGAGTTTCGCACCAGCGGACTTAGCAGTCTTACCGTCGCCAGTAATCCTCATACCCAAAGAGAAATCACCCATCCCATAAACAATACCGAAGTTCGCACCCTTCGCCTGACCCCGTAAAGCACCCGTAACCAACTCGTAAGGTACACCATACATCTGAGAAGCCTTATAAGTGTGATAATCGGCATCAGGGTCAAAAAGATACTTAATAAGTTCGGTCTCTTTAGCCATACTCATCATGATACGAATCTCTACTGACGAGTAGTCAGCGTCCATCATATAATACCCATCTCTAGGAGTAATATACTTTTTAACCGTATCGGAATAAGACTGGTAGTTAGGGTCTTTAGTAGCCATACGACCAGTTTCTAAGAACTGTATAACATCTGAGAAGATGAAACCATCTTTTGTTGAAATATTATCAATCTTACTTACGAAGTTCTTATATAAGGTGTTATTCTCAGCATACTTTTGTAGATATTCAATTATAGGATACTGAGTAGTATCGTACTTTTTAAGAACATCTTTACTAGTCGACGGACTACCAGTATCGGTACTACCAAGTACAGGCAAGCCCAAATCTTCAAAAAGAGCTTTTCTTAACTGAGGAGTAGAGTTAAGGTTGAACTCATACCCCACTATCTCGAAAATTTTATTACGGAGATTTTTCAAATCTCTATCTAAATCTTCTTTAAGTTTTTCTGATTTCGCTACGTCCATGTGGTGACCGAAGTACTCTTGATAAGCAATTACAGCAATCATCTCAACTTCTTTTTCATATACCCACCGAGCGCCGAACTTCTCTAGCCACTTCTCTTTCATGGCTAACTCATACAAGTCTAACAGAGAGTCAGTATCTGGACAGGCATAATATTTCACAGATTCTTCAGGGAAATCTGCAAATGTTACATCAGAATCTTTACCAAACTTACCCCTTACAAAATCTGAAAGTTCGAAAGAATCACGATTGAGGTACTTTTTAACACTACGTTTCAAAGCGATACCCTTATTCTTCGAATAGTTTAAGTTACCCCAAGTCAAATGTAAAAGAGCCTGAACGTCGTGTTTGAGGTTCAATAATACCCCAAACTCAAACATTACTTTCATATCGAACCCACCATTAAAAGCCAATATGTCTTTTACTTCTAAAATAGGTTTGACGAAAGTCTCAATAAACCATTTTAACTTCGCTAAAGGCACAATGTTCTCAACACGTTTGTGCCTTACAGGGATGTAAAAAGCCTCGCCCGAAACAATAGAAAATACCAACCCAACCAAAGTATCACAACCATCTGAACCACGTTTAAAGTTAAACTTCAGCCCAGTGGTCTCCGTATCGAACGAAACAACACCCTTATGAGCCATAATCCGTTTAGCGATAACTTTCCACTCTTCCAAGTCATTTACGATATAATACTTACGGTCTTTTAGCCAAGCGTAAGATTTATCAGGGTTCATCTCCACGATTTCTGCTAACGAATAAATATCACTATCAGATACAGTAGATGAAAATAAACTCATACTAGTGTTAGGTATATCATCAATATTTAGAAATTCATCTAGGAAAAGTCTGATTTTTACTTTTTTCCTAGTGTTACCACCGTGGATTGTATCGTTCGGAGGAACGTCTTTTTCCTCAAGATAAAGGTATTCTCCATCTTCATAGTTTTCAGGTTTATATTCTACTTTAAAGATTAAACCCTCACGGAGTTCAGTACAAGAACCTTGATAAAAGTAACGGAAAATTTGTTTTTCCCCGAAAATCTTAGTAGAATTAGTTAAACTGTTATAAGACTCTTCCCTCTGAGGAATACAAATATCTTTCATACCCCTTAAGATGGAACCTAGCCTGCTAAAAGCATACTGGTTATAAGCAGTAACAATCCCATTATAAGTATGAGCGTCTAACTTAATATCGGAAGAGTTTACTTGAATATAAGAGGATTCATGACTAGCAGTATAAGTTTGGATAGTACCATCCTCCAAGGTTTCTTCAAAACCCTTATCGTAAAAGTACATATCGTCGAATGACGGATAAGAACCCCTCAGAGCTAGATACCCCTCAAAGTCATACCCCTCTAAGTTTATTACTTTACCTTCAGGACTTCTATAGAATCCTTTTAACATGAACTAACCTCCTTCATAATTACACTAGGCAACTCTAAGACCAACGGTATATCATTTATATACAAAGCAGTATAATCGAGTTTTGAAAAGAAATACAATTTGTCTTTAAACTCGCCCACATAGCTAGTCCCACCCAGACCTTTAAGGTACGAGTAAATGAGTAACTTAATTTCTTCCTTCAACTCTAAAATATCGGTAGTGATACCCCCAGTTAGTTTTTTATAATACCGCTTACCTTTTATATTTACCTTGCAAGGCAAAGAGCTTTTGTCGTAAACCTCAGTAATAAGTTTTTCAGTAAAACTAGTTACATCAACCTCATGTAAAGTCCTCGAAGAATTACCCCCAACCAAGACGATGTTGTTTTTCTTGCCAAGGATCTCGTACAAACCCTTACCCAAAGAATTAGCAACCTCGATAGAGAGATTAAAGCTAAACTCTATAAATGGCTCAATCATAGGAACATATTCACGCTGAATAATATCTAGAGAGTGAACAATTACACTACTAGAGTACTTCCCAAGAATATGACTATAATCGACTCTTTTGACTTTCTTCTCTTGACTTCTAAAGAAAGCAAAATCTTCAATTAGGTAATCTAGGAACTCAGAGACACATTCATTTATTAGAGATACATTATCTGTAATAAAATCCTCTAGTTTATCTCTATCTTGATAATCTACAGTAGATAACTTATCGTCTAAAAGGAAGTTGAATTTTTCTTCGTCTACATCGACCTTATCTTTCCCATTATTTTTAAGAATATCTTTTAGAATGGAAATAACATAGTTCTGTAAATCTCCCTTACTAAAAGAATACTTTTTAATAACATGGTGTAAAGTAGCGTCTAAGGCATCATCAGCCTTACTACGGTAAACTAACACTGCATAAGGTTTATTAGCCATTACAGTAGAATGTATCAATGCTAGTACAGACGGTGCAGAATTACCCTTTACGTTCTGGTAATAGCTTAACATACTTCTCTCTTCCCTTCTAACCTAAAAACAACATCTTCTAACTTCTCAGGTAACAAGATAGAGCATAACCAATCAGAAAAATACTCTTCTCTCGAAAACTCAGACAAAACCAACTGGGCTTGTCTATTACCCCGAATAGCTAATAACAACAAAGTATCTAACTGATACCCCTTTCGTTCAACTATTTTACAAATTTTACCAAAGTTTTGCCAAGCTAATAGATAATCGAGTTCGGCTTCTACACTAGAAGTATCATCTTGACTAACTAATACCTTGTCTTCGTTTACTTCACCATAACCAACTTGCAAATCGTCTTTTGAAGATTTATTATCTTGAATACCTACAAGAAAAACCTCTTTCTCAAGTTTTTTAAACTTAGATATCCTATCATAATGGCGAACTACATAGTCATACCCCAATATATTAAAGTCTTCGCCTTCCCTAGTATTGAAATATTTTTTACTATTAGTTGCAGACTTAATTAAACTATCTGAGAAAGATAGACGAGACTCATCACCATACCTCGAATTAGCTATGATAGACTTTACAGACATCTTACCCAGTTGTGCAAATAGGTTCCACACCAAACCTAAACTATTGGTGGAACCTATCGACAAATTCTGATAATAAGATAATCTCACTAGAACGGTACCTCGCTATCACCAAATAAGCTAACAAAAGTTTCTTGCTTCTGAACTTTTTTGCTTTTCTTCCGAACACGAGTACCACCCACCTTAGCGCTACCGCGTTTGAGCTTGATAGAAGCCCTAGAGCGTTTTTTAGATACCGCTTTATAAATTAAAGACTCCCCAAACAACTCTAAAGCATCTACCAAAGCCATCTCAGTAAAGACATCATCTTTACCGCCCTGACGAATAATAGTAGTATCCTCGCCACCCAAAATACTAACACCTTTATAGTCAGTAAAGCGACCAAAAGGAATACTAGGAGTTTCAATAAACTCTTTACTACCACTGTAGTAACGAATATTAGGGTTTTCTTTTACCTTGTCGTACAAATCTTTTAGGTTTTCAGCAAAGTCAGCCGAAAGATAATTTACAGCACCCTCAACAAACTCACTAACGTCTTTAAGAAAGACACGACCAAACAAATCTTCACTAATTTTGAGATTTTCTAAATCCTCAACATAACCCCCAGTGTAGGTGATGCACCTAAATACCCCATTAGTATTTACTTTCCTAAGAGCCTCTTTTAAACCTTCTAAAGTATCTACAACTACATTTAGATAAAGGAAATTTTTCTTACTTCTACCTAATTTCCCGTCTTTTTTAACAACAGGAGTTTCAGTGTAGATACTCGAGTATTTTAAATATTCTTCAATACCACTTGCACTAACACTAGCTAATGTCATTCTCTACCCTCTCTAACGTCTGAAAATAGTTATATATAAACCTCAACATATCACTATTTACATTCCAAGAACCTTGATTGTTTAAACATAAATATAAGTTTACTAAACTCCCATAAGGATAACTTATAATGGTACTATATTTATACTTATATTTAGACAATCTTTTTTCATCATACCCCATAGGTATATTGTCTAACAATTTATAAACCTCGCCATTCAGATATAATGTCTTAATATCTAAATAATCTTTTACAGTTGCAAGTAAAATGTTCCTTAACTTAGATACCCCATAAATTTCTGATAAACCTACTAAAACTGAAATACGTCTTTTCAATAACATATCTTTACTTTTAGCGGTTTTCAATTTAGTAGTTATCAGAGAAGATACAAAATGTTCAATACTACCAGCAGATACCCCAACTAAGTCTGTTACCGAGCGCCTATCGGGTAGCCTACCACCATTTTCTAAAAATTGGCGAACTTCCATTATCTTTTCTACTTCTAAACGATAAGAATAAAAGATAAAGTCTGAAATCTGAGGAGTAAGTACTTTACCTCCGAAAAGATGTTTGAAATCTTCCCTATTCAAGTTTTTTAAGTACATGAAGTTTAAAGGAACAACTTTAAGGTTTTTCTTTAACTCTAAGAAATCTGTATAAGTCTCTACCTTTATAAGTACTTTCATAGACTCAGGTTTAGTATTTAGGAACTTCACTAATCGACCATAAGGAATTTTAGTACCTTCAACTATAAATAACCATTGTTTCGCTAAAGATGGAAAGACTAAAGATAACTCTTCCATCTCTACCATATCACTAGATTTCTTAACATAAAAAATACTATCTTTATCAGCCTTACATACCTTTTTTAGCCTATTGTAGATATATAAATCTAACAATCCGCTATTAGACATATAAACATGGACATTTGTATCTGAGTCATCTAGCATAGCTAACATATTAACACCTCAAATTTTGAGAAGAATGATAAATGTACTCTTTCAACTTACTAGTTAGTCTTTCATAACTCTGAGCAAATTTAGGGTTGTTTAAATGTTCTACCAACCCCCAGAAAGTCAACCCCAATAGAGCTAAATCTTTCTCAAGCATAGCTTTCTGATACCCCTTACATAGTTCATAAACCTCTTTAGCCTCGAAAGACATGTGAGGAACTAGCTCCTCAATAAGTTCGACTAGTAAAGGATTACCCTCAGTGACATTTAGCCAAGGAAGTTTACTAGCTTCTTTACCATAAAGGAAAATAGGTAGACAGTCTGCCACGAAACTTTCGTACTCCTCTAACCCCGATAGCAAAGTAGGTAAGCCCTCGCCAACACCCCATTTACCAGATAGGGACTCATAAAAGCCTACATAAGCAATAATATCTTTAATATTATCTCGAGTAATCGGATAACCAACTAAGCTGTCTTTACTTAAAGAATAGTCCCCATATTTAAAAATAATACTACCATAAATATCAGGATCGTCATTGTTAGATTGGATATATTTATCAAAAGTAATATTAGGTTCTACATAGTAAGCCCTAAATTTACTAGCCCTTCCCATAAAACCATCACCTACTACATCTGAGAAGTATTCACCATCTTCAATATTGTTACCCCATACAGTTATTACAGACTCACCAGAACTAAAGTTATTCTCTTTCAACTCTGCGTTATTCACATAAGAACACCCAACAAAGTTGAAGTTATCTAAAAATACTTTAGTCACACTAGCATTATTTTTAAAGAACTCAGGACTACTAATAAGTACAATATAGTATGTAGGCAACTGAAAAAGCGATTTTAATAGGACATTCTTAAACATGAAAGCCCCACCACTAGAACTCAAAGAGATACCCCAGCTGGGGGCCTCACCCCTAAGAGTAGGATAAGAGCCATCAAATCGAGTTAAATCTGCCAACAGTACAGTACCCTCTTGGAAGATAGAAGTAACATCTTCTAAAGATGTACTATCAATACCACCTAACCAGTCAAAGTCTGATGCTACTTCTGCGCCTTCGATGTTATAATCATCTAAAGTGACTAAATCTTCTGAACACGTAACCTTTTTAATATACTTTAAAAAGTTGGGGCTAAAGTTTAGCTCGTCGCCCGACAGCATAACCAAAAACTTTAATTTCTTAACTAAGAGTTCTGTAAATGGAATGCCTTCTGAACTAGCTACCTGAATAATCTGATTAGCCATCCAAAGTTGATAGTTGTCACCAGAATAATTTTCAGCAGATTCAATTAAAGAAAACAGCTTATTAGGAGTAACCCCCAAATCTTTTATAGCATATTTTATAGCTTCAGCAGTTTTTTTCACTACTACCCCCTATTACTCGAAATTAAACCCATTTAACGCTACAGGAATACTAGGCTTCGACAAAGAATATACCCCATCTACTGACAGTTTATCGCGTTTTACGCAAATAAACTTACATCTTAAAGACTGTAAACTCTCATAGCATTTCTCAAAACTACTACGTTCAGCTTTAGGCGGAATTGCACCATTCACCCACTTTACTAACGTTTCATCAGACAACTCGATAACAAGTAGTTCGTCTGTTTTAACCTCTTTACGGCAAGCCGCAATACCCCTACTGAGGTTCTGGATTATAGAAATACGACCAGAACTTAAATTCGAACCCCTGTCTAATACTTTACTGGAGTCTCGAATAAGTAGATACCCCCTCTTGCTAACACTCAATTTTATCATATTTTGCCTCCAATTTACATAAAACTATTTTACTAAAAAATCCAGTCTTAGTAAAGCTACTCGAAAAACAAGCTCTTTCCAGACTGGACTAACATTTTATAACTATTTTAAACCCCACATTAGCGCTTAGATTACTAAATAAATTCAAACAATTTTTAACTAGGCTTCTTTAAAATTTTTACGAAGTATCTACACACTTTGTCTGGTACACTCGCTACAATTTTTGAATTTTTGAATTTTATTCAAACCCCTCATTTTTACGGAGTTCCTACTAAACCAAAACGCTTGTCCATAACCTGAATAAACTCATTGGCATCCAAACCATCGATATTTACACCCTTTTTGTAATACTCAATAGTTTTACGAACTTTCGAAGTGAAAGGTAAGGTTGTATTTTCCATATCTTTAAAGCCCGCCCAAATAACATAGTCAGTCTTTTTAGTTACAGAAGTACCAATAGTAATGTCGAGGTAGTCTTTGTAACGTTCTTTTACATAATTATAAAACTCTTTCTTAGTTTTAAAATCTCCACCAACAACATCACTTGCTACAAGCAAGATTGGAGTTAACTCATGGTTTTCTTCAATAATCTCGAAGTAAGATACCCCCTCTAGGAGTTCGTCATAATGCAACATTAAGGAGTTATAGACCTTCACAGCATTTTTTGAATAGACCTCTCTACCAAAGTCATCATACTGGTCGCCAATGCCTAGACGCTCTTGAACAAAACCAATGCCACCGTCTTTAACATCAAGTAAGAAGTCCTCTAAATCTGAATACCCTTCTATGAGTTTCTTAGCAGAACCCTGAATCCAAGGCAACTGTGCATTCGCTAAAAACTCCCATAACTTAACCCTCTTAGCAGAAACAATTTGAGGTACTACCTTCTGACTAATTGCTTCAGAAATTCCAGGAATAGAATCGCCACTTTCAAAGGAGAAAAGTTCCAGAGGGTTAGAAATGTCATCCTCCTCTACCCAAGATTCAATACGAGACTCCCCAAAATCTTTAATACCGTAAGCCTGACACATTTTCAGGATACGGATAACGACTTTCCCAGAGCAATTAGGGTTACTACATACCAACTCAGTTAAAGTAAGATTGATGTCCATAGGACTATCACAATCACTACAATACTCTGGTATAACATCGAACAACCTTGGGTCTAAATTCTCTGCAAGTTCACTTACAGCTAAATCCCTAACTAAAACCATCAAATACCCCTTCTTTTAGAATTTGAAAATTCCTCTTAAAATAGTATATAGGAAATCTATCCACACATAGATAGTTCCACTAACTAATAGCCATCCAGCGAACCAAGAAGATATAACGAGTTTCGCTAAACCTGATATACTCACCAACTTAACACCGCCAGCTTCTTTAGGTAAGTTTTTATCTTTTTGAACCTCTCTCCTACCAAAAGTTAAGATTTTGAACAACTCAACCTCGAAGAAGATATTTCCTAAATCCATGACATAAGCTACTATTAGTAATAATCCATAAAGGAAGAAAGCAATCCCTACAACATTAACAGAAATCCTTAAATAATCTACATGATTTTTCTTAGAACCCTTAATATCTTCTTTTATAGAAGCGATATTTGCCTTCTCTTTTACAGAAAGATAAGTTCCAGTAGGGTCGGCGGTATTATTTACAAGTTCTTGAATTTGCTTACCAATATCTATCTGGTGGTCAGCTAGATAATCCCTTGTTTTCATACCAACGAGTTTATCTTCAGGTGCTACACTTTCCTCGATTATATCTTTCTCAGATACCCATTTGCTAGAACCATTCTCTCCACCCTTACCAGATTGACTACCATCAAACTTCAAATCACCACTACGATTCTCAAACAGCGACGGTAAATCTTTACCTTTTTTGCCGTCTTTCAATTTTAAAAGCATGACAGAAGACATAGCTCCTTTATTGATGTAGCTATCCTCAAGGCTAGTCCCGATATACCCAGAGTCCATCATAATGATTTTACCATCTTTGACTTCATCTACCGCAACTACGTGTGCACCATCAGGAGCCTGTACAAATGCTATGACTAAGTAACCATCTTCCCAGTATTTCTTAACCTCATCAGCAGTACTGGCACTAGCAGAAGAGACAGACTCAATACTATCTCCAAAAGTCTTAGGATTCTGGAAATCAGGATACCCGTTAGTAAACATACCACCGTCAATTAACTCATCCCGACACATCCAACCATAATACCCCCTAGGTTTAAACCCAGTCTTTACCCTTATAAAAGCAGTACACTGAGTCATACAAGAGTTTTGAGCAATAGCAAGCTCTCCCAACCCTGGGTCAGCACCTTTCGGAGATTTAGACCAATCTTGCCTAGATTGGTTCCAAGACATTGGGTCATTAACATCTTGAGGTTCGTCCCACAAATTATTATCAAACGAACCATCTTTCCTACTAAAAGCATAAACCTCGGTAGGCTGGGTTAGACATTCGTTACAAGATACCCCTAACGTTATTAAGGTTACACTAATTATACCAAACTTTCTTAACTTACTCAAGGACATCTTACACCTCTTTTACTCAACCTTCTAAGGCTTCAATATTTTCTTTTAAATCAGTTCCTGGCATCTTATACTTAGATGCCTTCCTTGAAGCATCCTGCAAGGCACGGTCAACAATAGAACGACCTTGACGTTTAGCTTCATCAACAATTAACTTACCTAACCTAAATGCACCAAAAATCATTTTCCTATCTGAACCTTCTAAGGTATCAAATTTTTCTTTATTCATACCGTCAATCTTACCACCTAAACGTTCAATAACATGGACTAAAGTATGTACATCTTGACGGAGAGTGATTAGATTATCTAAGGTATTGGAACCACCTAAATACAAAGGTATAATATGGTGAACCTGCAATAAGCTAAGGGTTATAGTTTCAGGCAAGCCCTCACCAAAACCAGATACCTGACAAGTGTAGTTATCACGAGCTAAGGCGGCTCTCTTAAGCTCTTTAGGAATATCTTCACCAGCCCTACGGTCAATCTCGATACCCCCTTGCATATCTACGAAGTCATCATCAGTTAAACTTTCCAAATCTTCTGAGTTGAAGTTAAGAAGTTCTTGAACCTCAGAGTAACTACGTTGCTCAGCACCCTGAGTTGAGTCACCTACGACCTCCTCAGAACCCTCAATATCAGAGATACCCATAGAATCTTCGATTTCAAGGGAGTCTTGCTCTTTGAGTAATTTTTGTAGATTGTTATAACACTGAGAAAGAGATTTCTTACCTGAACGTAAATCTGCTAGTATTTCTTCACTAGCCCTTGTCATAATTTCTTTAAGTTTAGAAGCATCTCCACCCTCTAACTGTAATAAATACTCTAATACGCTAGGAGTCATTAAAGCGCCCATCTCTAAAATTTGATACAAGCCCCAAAGTTCATCCCAACTCCTCTTCTGGGTTTTGCTCAAGAGTAAAGATAACGGTACGAATAAGTCTAAAGCACGGTCCATGTCGTAAAACTCCCAAACCATCGCAGGTACAGCGCTTATGTTGTTAGTCAACGCAGACCAAACACGACGTAAGCCGTCTAACAAGACATATTTATATCCCATAGTCTCACTATCCCAATCCTCATCAGAGTTACCCTCTTTCAAGAAAATAGAATACCCCTCTGTATAAGCCACATGGATAGGAGTCAACACACCTAGTTCTCGAATGGACTGGGTTAAACCCTTATGTGTTTCTCTCCTAGACTCTTTTAGAGGTTCGTGAGGAATAATATCTAACGGGTTGATAGAATTGAAGCTAATATTATAAGAATCAGGACGTAAATCAATAATAGTAGATATACGATCGCCCTCACTAAATACAGCCTCGTACTCACCCATTACCTTTGAACCACCCAACTTAGCCTCAATCATCTCATCACGGACTGATTTAGTTTCTTCTACAGGTTGGGTAGTAACTTCTTCATCCTCTTCCTCTAAGTCATCATAAGAAATATTTAGAGAACCCCAGTCAACGTCTTCTTCCTCAGCCACACCCTGAGTTTCTTCTAGAGATACCCCTTCCTGGTTATCTTCTAGACCTTCTAGACCTTCTAAATGCTCTTCATTTAAAAAATTTGCCATCTTTAACCTCTTTTAAGTTTCGATACTATAACCTAAGTTATTTATATTATAAACAGTATAAAGAATTTCGCACCCAAACAAAAAAGAGGGGCTTACCCCTCGACATCTAAAGCCATTTTGCGTAGTAACTCATGAGCCGTTCTCTGAGCCTCTTTAAATGGAGTATAGTAGCTCTTCAACAGATAAACAATACCATCTACTAGGATAGAAGAATCGGAAAACGCAGACTCAACATAACGCTCAGTATAGAAATCAAATTCGTGATTTCGATAAGTGTTTTTACGAAGCTCCCCACCGATAACAGATAGTTTTTCAATATTTCTGAAATCTAGAGGAACAGTATCGGCAAGAAGTTCTGGTACTTTGTTGTCATCGTACATAGCGACACCAACCTCATCAAAACTTACATTGACGAATGAACCATCTTTTTCACTAATATCCGCAGTAAAGATAACCGTCAAGCCCTCAAGAATACGAGCATTTTTGATATTCTTAAAGGATACCCCTTCAAAGGGCATCGAAGCCGCATTAGCAACCAACCCAAGGCAGGACTCGGTAGCCTTAACGATGTTACCATCTTTGTAAGGGTCAAAACCTACACAATCAACATTTACAAGATAGAATTTTTCTTCCTCTAAAGCAATATTACAGATTCTTCCAACATAACATCCCCTAAAGCCAGATTTCTGAGCTTTAAGGATATTCTTAGAGACCTCAGTACTACCCATGGTCTTTAAACTACCCTTAGAGAACAACTCACGAATATACTGATTAGCTTTTAAGCCCTCGAATACCCCATACATACCTGCAACAGATAGCTTTCCCAAGTCCCAATCTGTCTTCGGATAAGAAAGTTCTTCTATAAACCCTTTAAGTTCTACACTTACCTTAGCATTTACTTTATTTTCTGTCATTTAACAATACCCCTTAGTTTGGTTCTAATAAATTGATTACAGCCTCTTCTTTTAAAAGACGACCATCAGGATAGCAAGGAACAACACCAGCCTCACCCCCATAACGGAAACAGATTGACTCTCCTATATAAGCACCCAAACGGACAATGGCACTTGCATTATAAAGAGGGACATTCGATACCCGATTACCTTGTACCGTAAGTACTCCTTCGTCTGATGTAAGGCTCTCGACTACCACAGCCACAGGAGTCTGCTTCCGCTTACCACGCTTCCACTGAACCTCTTTAATGAAGCCAGTGTATAAGTCTTGTGACCAAACACCAACTTTCAAAGCAATGTTAAAGTTTGAGTACTTACCTTCTGTAGTTAGTTCGTTGCGAACGGAGAAATCATCTACCTCAAATACCACCCCATCGCAGAAGTAACCGAACTCCTCGTAATCTTCTTCCAACAAAGCTACAACGTCTTGCATAG
>ERZ772764.595-NODE-595-length-24769-cov-3.696286_pt1 | contig 24769 bp, 29 predicted proteins | sample MGYA00512163_ERZ772764 | MGnify/ENA primary metagenome ERZ772764 (study PRJEB29015, sample SAMEA2737903) | human oral metagenome | biome: human oral; feature: human-associated habitat; material: dental | place: China | collected 2094 ... | reverse complement strand
GCACACGGCGGAGCTTTCGTGCAGAAGGCTATAGAGAGAGCCGTCATGCGTAATAAGCGAAGCTTAGCGTATATCACGGGTATCCTTAGTCGGTGGGAATCCAATGGCTACGACGAGGGCAGTAACAGAAACGGTAAGAAGAAGCCGGAAGCGACTGAGAAGTCGGAAGAGTATCTTGCCTTTCTTGAACGGCGAAAGGCGTATAAAGCAAAACAAAAGCAGAAAGGGGCAACTGCACATGTTAACAGACGGGAGCATGAGCTTTCTCAAAGACGTGCTGAAACTGTCATATCCGAACCAGCGGATGGAAGAAAGGAACTTGGACATATTCTGGACGATGTTTGAGAAAACATTTTCCAAGTATGATGAGCAGGATGTGGCCGATGCCGTCGAAAGCGTTATCCAGACCGAGAAATGGTTTCCGTCGATTGCTACGATAAAAGAGTCATTGGATAACCTGCTGAATGCCAAACGCAGAGAAGCGCAGTCTGCGAGTATCATGAAACCCGCCCCGCGGGGGAAGATAGATATGGTACCTATCCGCGAAGCGATGAGAAAAGTCAAAAAAGGGGAATGGGTATGCCCCATATCGGACACGGTGCGTACATTCGCAACACGTCTTTTCCCGGACATCACGGATGATCTTATCCGTCGTAATTACTGCCTGCTTGCGTATTATAGTGAGTCGGGTGTCCGGATTGATAATGAGGGGTCTTTCGTGAAGCTATATATGACTCGACATGGAGATATTGTCGAGCGAGTTGTGTATCAAAAGTGAGGGGTAATAATGCCGATAAACTACGTAGAAGAAGAGAACACTCGATACATTGCCTTGACCGTCTACGGTAATCCGGTAGCGCAAGGACGGCCGAGATTCTCACGGCAAGGGGGATTTGTGAGGACATACGATCCCGAAAAGTCGAAGGCGTACAAGTCTCTCATACGACTGGAGTTGCAGCCGCTGCTATCTCGGCCGGACTTTGTACCTGTTGACCGTGACTGCCGATTGAGATTGAAAGTGTATCGGGCAATCCCGAACAGCTTCAGCAAGAAGAAGCGACAAGAAGCCGTAGACGGACGCATACGACCGACAACCAAGCCGGATACGGACAATTACGTTAAAGGCGTGCTGGACGCACTCAACGGTACCGTGCTGAAAGACGATAGCGTTGTATGCGAGATAGAAGCAGTCAAGCTGTACAGCGACAGGCCGCGGATTGAGATTGTGCTGGAGGAGAGATTGCAATGAGGGATGTGAAATGACGATGACATACCAAGAATTTTTAGAAAGTAAGGTTGTAACAGCACCTAAAACAGGATTTACGATAGATCCAGCAGAGATCAATTCGGCTTTAAAGCCTCATCAGCAAGACGCAGTATTATGGGCTGTGGCAGGGGGCCGTCGGGCACTTTTTGAAGCGTTCGGGCTGGGCAAGACGGCGCAACAGCTTGAATGGTGCCGAATTATTACAGCACATAGTGGCGGGAAAGCTCTTATTATTTGCCCGCTAGGAGTAAAACAGGAATTTACCGAAGATGCTCGGCAGCTTCTTTCTATGGAAGCTCCTATTTACGTAAAGACAATGGCTGATGTACGTGCCTGCCGTGCCTCTATTATGATTACCAACTATGAGCGGGTACGGGATGGTGATATCTTACCGAAATACTTTCACGCGATAACGTTGGATGAAGCCAGCGTGCTGCGCAGTTTTGGCAGTAAAACCTATCAGACGTTTTTAACAAAATTCAAGGGCATTCCTTTTAAATTAGTCGCGACGGCGACACCTAGTCCTAATCGATACAAGGAACTTATCCATTATGCAGGCTATCTTGAAATCATGGATACGGGGCAAGCATTGACACGATTTTTCCAGCGAGACAGTACAAAGGCAAATAACTTAACCATATACCCGCATAAAGAGAAGGAGTTTTGGTTGTGGCTTAGTACGTGGGCATTATTCCTGCAAAAGCCTTCCGATTTGGGGTATAGCGATGAAGGTTATGATTTACCGCCGCTACATGTCAACTATCATATGTTGCAGCCGTCGAAAACAGAAATAACATATGAAAAAGACGGGCAAGGAAAAATGTTACCGGATTTTGCCGTAGGCTTAGCGCAAACAGCAAAAGAAAAACGGGAATCTATTGAATTACGGGTCACCAAAGCTAAAGAACTGGTAGATGCAAGTCCGGATGATCATTTTATTATCTGGCATGACCTTGAAGCGGAACGGCATGCCATTAAGCATATCTTGCCGGCGTGCCGGGAAATTTACGGATCTCAAGATCTTGAAGTACGAGAAGCCAATACGCTTGATTTCGCTGCCGGCCGATATAGACTGTTGGCGACAAAAAAAGAACTAAGCGGCAGTGGCTGTAATTTTCAGCGGCATTGTCACAGGGAAATATTCGTTGGTATTGATTACGAATTTAACGACTTTATCCAAGCCATTCATCGGTGCTATCGGTTTTTACAACAAGAGCCGGTTGTTATTGATATTATCTACCTGGAACAGGAACAAGAAGTACTGAAAGCATTAAAAGAAAAGTGGTCCAATTATGATACGCTTACAGTCAATATGTCCGGAATTATAAAAAAATATGGACTTGCACAGGCGGATGCTGTAGAAGAAATGAAACGGTCCATCGGTGTTACCCGAATGGAAGTAAAAGGCGACCGATATAGGGCTATTCACAATGACTGTACTGAAGAATTGGCTCATATGGATGAAAATAGCATTGATGAAATTATTACGTCCATCCCTTTCGGAAATCACTATGAATACTGCGAGTCGTATAATGACTATGGCCATAATGAAAATACTACCCGTTTTTTTGAACAGTTAGACTATATGACGCCTAACCTTCTTAGGGTACTGAAGCCGGGCCGCGTGTTTTGTTGCCATGTTAAAGACCGTATCTTATTCGGAAATGCGACGGGAACCGGTATGCCGACGGTAGAACCATTTCATGCGTTGACTATCATGCATTATATGAAACATGGCTTTCAGTTCTTTGGCATGATTACCGTAGTAACAGATGTAGTACGGGAAAATAATCAGACATACCGGCTCGGATGGACAGAAAACTGTAAGGACGGTACTAAGATGGGCGTAGGCTGCCCGGAATATGTGTTGCTGTTTCGTAAATTACCCAGTGATACATCGAGAGCTTATGCCGATGACCCAGTTGCGAAAAGCAAGGATACCTACACCAGAGGACAGTGGCAAATTGATGCTCACGGGTTTTGGCGGTCAAGCGGAGACCGTTTGATTACAAAAGAAGAGCTCCGTAATGTGTCGGTGAAGGACCTGCAAAAGGTATATAGAAAATATAGTCGGGAAACAGTATATGATTATGACGAACATGTGCAGTTATCCAATGACTTAGATCAAGAGGGTAAGCTTCCGGCATCGTTTATGGTAGTTGCGCCGGGCAGCTGGACTGACAGTGTATGGGATGATATAAATCGTATGCGGACGCTCAACGCACAGCAACGATTAAAGCGCAAGCAAATGCACTTATGCCCCTTGCAATTGGATATTGTGGAACGGCTAATGGATAGATATAGTAATGCCGGCGATACAATTTTGGATCCTTTTGGAGGGTTGATGACGGTCCCGTTAGTAGCTCTTAAAAAGACACGTCGAGGGATAGGCATTGAATTAAATCCAGAGTACTTCCGAGACGGTGTAGGTTATTTGCAAACGGAAGAAGAACAGCAAAATGCACCGACATTATTTGATTTTTTAGCATGATGGAAAAAGGGGGATACACGTGTTTCACAACGATTACATTAACGCAGTTCGAGAGTACTTGAAGCGATATCACGAATTCAATACATACATCAAGAACATCAAGGCCGATATGGACGACTTGAGAGCACGTGAAAGCCTTCCTGCCGCACCGAAGATTCCGTCACTCTCCCACGCACCAGGTGGCACCGGCATTATGACGAGTCAAGAAGAGAAGGCCATGTACGAGAAAGAAAGCATCGAAGTACGAATACAGAAGCTGCAGGCTGACTTGGCAAAGATTGAGCCGCTCATGCGGCGGCTTGACCGGTCGATAAAGGCGCTCGGTTATGCAGATAAGGTCATCGCTGAAGAGCGATTTATCAACGGGGCGTCGTGGCTGCGCATAGCCGACATGCTACATATGAGTGAGACTGCTGTACGCAAGCGTTCCGGCAGAGTGCTTGAGCAGATAGCGGCTATGATGTTCGGGCCGACAGCTATTCCGGTGCAGACTCATTTTGTCTTTTTCGATGAGCTTAAAAATCAGTGACAGTCACAAATGGTGCGTTTTTGTGCCGATATGGTGCGGAAAATGCTGGTATAGTAATAGTGTGAACACCTCCCGAAAACATATAGCACGGCAAGGCGAGACGCCCAAATGCTGAGCGTCTTGTTTTGTTGTGATAGGGTTAACATTTACATAAACAGATTATTCCAGTGTGAACTATACATTAGATATATGAGAAAATATATTGAGATATAGTAAAATAAAGTGAAAAATGTTAAAATAATTAAACACAAAGGAGGTGGGCACATGTTAAGCGCGCTGGATTTATCAAAATACATTATTACAAAATGCATGAATGACAGAAAACCCATAAGCAACCTTCAGTTGCAGAAAATTCTGTACTATATTCAAGTTGAGTTTTTACAGAAAAGAGGTGTTCGTGCGTTTTCGGATGAAATTGAAGCATGGCAATTTGGCCCTGTTGTAAAGGCCGTGTATCAACAGTATTGTGGTGCTGGATCACTTCCGTTGTGTTTTGTGTATGAAGATGTGGAAAACATAAGTAGCGGTGAAAAGGAAATAATAAACTCCATAGTTACGGATAAGCGAGAAAAAGAACCGTGGGACCTGGTAGCGGAAACGCATGCAGAAGGAAAAGCCTGGAGTCGTGTTTATCAGGATGGGAAAGGAAATAGAACTGTAATTTCCGTAGAGGATATTCAAAAATATGGATGATAAAGACAATCAGGAAAAAGTCTGTAATATTTTATGGGCTCTTTCTAAAGGGCAGGATATCTTAAAAGATAAACTGGACTACTATGTCGAAGAGTTGGTAGCTATATACTCAGATGTCAATTTCCGTCACATGTATTCTGGGATTTATTCAGTTATCACAGCGGTAGATGGTAATGAAGATTGCAATCTGGAGACCTTGTCTCAAAACATAGCAAGGTTACACAAGGAAATACAAGCCCGTCATGCGGACAAGAAAGACGTATGCAAGGGTGTGCAGAAACTATATGATCATACCAATTTAGACATAGCTCGCATTAATTATTTGAAAGAAAAGTCAGACAAAGTCAAGAGTGAATTGGAAAAAATGCACCATTCAGTAAAAAAGGAGGCGGCGCAACTTCGTAACAAGGCACAAAGGATGCAACGTGAATACGTGGCAATACTTGGAGTTTTTTCTGCAATAGTTGTTTCGTTCGTCTCGGGATTGGGCTTTTCGTCTTCAGTATTGGCGAATATGCATACAGTTAGTCCGTATCGACTTGTATTTGTTGTTATGATGTTGGCATCTGTGCTATTTAACGTCTTAGCCGTGCTAATGAACTTTGTGCGAGATATGGTTTCTGCAAAAGAAAAGCATATAAATCTTTTTAAGTGGGTTAACGGTGCTTTCTTAGTGATTTTAATTGGAGATTTTATAGCATGGTGTTATTGGCGTAACTTATAAAATCTCATGACTATAAGAAAAAGATAAATGTAAATATTTTTAAGGACGTCCTATCGGGGCGTCCTTTTTACGTGCGCCGTACGGAGTGAGGCATGCTTGCCTATACAAGGCCGTCGCCGTTTCCTGAATGGCATATCTCATAAAGTATGGCGCTTTTATATGGAGGTGATACGATGATTCGATGTGATAACCGTCGATGTAAATTTAATTCTCGTGAACTCTGCTTAAACGTCGGTTATCACTCGAATCGGAGCGATGTGTTTGCTTCGAGCCGAAGTATCACCGCCAACGAAAGACGGATGAGACCGATTTAAACCACAAGCCGGTGCGGCAATCACGCCGCAGTAGGGTGCTGAAATAAGTGTGTGTATAGATTACTTGTTAGGATGGTGGTGAGTATGTAAATGGCACGACAACGCAATCCGAAACGGGATGAAGCGTATCAGTTATACAAAGATAGTGGTGGGACGATCAAGCTTTCTGATTTGGCTGATCGGTTACATATTCCTGCTTCCCGTGTTCGGAAATGGAAGTCTGAAGATCACTGGGAGCAATCGGAGCGCTCCGATTGCGAAAAGGAGCGCTCCTTTTCAAAAAAAGTGTCTAAAAAGGTCAAGAAAAAGTTACTGAAATCGGTCAATGAAAACGACGAGTTGACAGAGCAGAGACGGCTATTTTGCTTGTATTGCGCCATTTCTCATAATGCTTTTCAGTCGTATCTAAAAGCATATAAGTGTACCAAAGAAACTGCCATGACAAACGGTCCGGCATTACTCAGAATTACTCAGGTTTTCGACGAAATAAAACGGTTGCGAAATATCATGAGAAACGAACTTGATGTGACCGTGGTAGACTTACTGCAGTATTGCTTGAAAGTTATTAACGCAGACTTAGGTGACTACGTGATATTTGAATCTGGCTATGTAAAGCTTGTAGATAGCAGCTTTGTCGATACAACCCTGCTTACGGAAGTAAAGAAAGACAAAAAGGGAGTCAGTATTAAGCTTGCCGATAAGAAGTGGGCATGGGAGATGCTGGCTAAATATCTGGGCTTTGATGAAGAGTTGGAGCTTAAAAAAGAAAGGCTGAGAGCGGAAGTTTCAGCGTTGCAGGAAGAGGATGAGGGGGGAGTTGTAATTATAGATGATATCCCAAATGAAGATAACGCTTAGTGATAAATTATCGCCTGCTTTTTATCAACTTCATCATCAAATTAAACGACATGACTTTACGCACTACTGGCTAAAAGGCGGTCGTGGTAGTACGAAATCATCTGTTATATCGCTTGAAATTATTCTTGGTATGATGCGTAATCAGGCTTGTAATACCGTTGTGTTTCGCAAGGTGGGCGGCACATTACGTGAGTCTGTATATGAGCAGCTGCTATGGGCAATTGAAACACTGGGAGTGGCTCATAAGTGGACAGCCCGGCTTAGTCCGCTATCCTTATCATATGGGCAGCAGCGAATTTTATTTCGCGGCGTAGATGACCCGTTAAAAAGTAAATCAATCAAATTGTCACATGGGTATTTTGCGTATATCTGGTTTGAAGAATTAGCTGAATTTCCGGATATGAACGTGGTAAATACCGTATTGCAATCAGTAATGCGAGGCGGTACTGATTTTTGGTGTTTCTATTCATATAATCCGCCTGATTCTGTACAATCGTGGGTCAATTATGAGGCATCTCTGGCACGGACAGATAAAGTCGTGCACCATTCTACGTATTTAACGGTTCCCCGGGCTTGGCTTGGTGAAGCATTTATTACCGAAGCGGAGCATGCTAAAAAGACCGATGGGCAACGATATCGTCATCAATATCTTGGCGAAATCACCGGTACAGGCGGCGAAGTATTTCGGAATGTGACATTGCGGCTTATCACAGATGATGAAATCGTTTGTTTTGACCATACTTATCGCGGGCTTGACTGGGGCTATGCCGTAGATCCGCTTGCGTATATTGTTATGCATTACGACAAGACGCGGAAACGATTATATATTTATCGTGAACTATATCGGCTTAATTTATCTAATCCGAAAATTGCAGAATATATTAAACATGAAAATCCTAATAATGAAGTGGTACGTTGTGACTCCGCTGAACCCAAATCAGTTACCGATTTACGAGAAGCTGGTGTTAATGCGGAAGGAGCCGTTAAGGGGCGAGGCAGTGTGGAGCGAGGCATGCGGTTTTTGTCTAATGAAGTCGAGGAAATTATTATTGACCCGAATCGCTGTCCCAATACAGCTAGAGAATTTACTACATATGAGTTAGAACGCGATAAATTGGGTAACTTCAAATCAGTATACCCAGATAAAAATAATCATAGCATTGATGCTGTACGATATGCATTAGAGCCGATTAGCAGAGGCTCACGTTTTGGATGGTGATACAAATTGGATGTAAACGGATTTATTAATACATTGCTCCTGAGGGGGAGTCAATCCGGCATGACGGAAATTGAATTTTTAGAAGCCGAAATCGGAGCATGGTTGCACTCCGATCGACGTAATTGGATGCTTGCCGGAACTCAATACTATAGGCAAAACATGGATATAGACAGTAAGCAACGGACGGCTATCGGTGAAGACGGTAGATCTAAGCCTCTGCGTAATCTACCGAACTTTCGAATTGGATATAATAGATATGCTAAACTGGTTGACCAGAAAATCAATTATATATTGGCCAAACCGTTCGAGGTAAAAACGGATAACGAAATCTACGGCAAGCAGCTTGACACCGTTTTTAATCATGCATTTCGGCGTCTGTTAAAAAACGTAGGGGTCGATGTGCTGAACAGTGGCATTGCTTATTTGCATCCATATGTAACGAATGGGGAACTTAAGTTTAAGCGTTTTCCCGCCAGACAGATTTTACCTTTTTGGGCAGACGAGGAACATGAAGTATTAGATTCATTTCTACGTATGTATGCTGTCATGGTGTATGAAAGCAAACAGCCTAAAATTATTTATAAGGTTGAGTATTATACAGTGAATGGCATTACATACTATGTTTGGGATAATAACCGGCTACTGCCTGATGTAGAGCAAGACGACACTGCTTATCTGATGATAGATGATATGCCGATGAATTGGGAGCGAGTACCTCTTATTGCGTTTAAATATAATATGCAGGAAATACCCCTTATTAAACGCGTCAAAGGATTGCAGGACGCGCTCAATACACTTATCAGTAATTTTGCTGATGTAATGTGTGAAGATATCCGTAATACCATACTGGTCGTAAAGAATTATGATGGTACGGATCCTTCAGAATTAAGGCGAAATTTATCGGCATACGGGATGGTAAAAGTTCGTACCCTTGACGGAATTGACGGTGGGGTGGATACGCTGACAATCGAAGTTAACGCCGAAAACTACAGACTTATTATCAAGGCATTGGAGAAAGCAATTATTGATGTCGGGCATGGGTTCGACGCCAGTGATGACAGAATGTCGCAGAATCCCAATCAGATGAATATCAGCAGTATTTATAGTAACATTGATATTGATACCAATAATATAGAAATGGAATTCCAGTCATCTTTACAGCAGCTAATGTGGTTTGTTGATACATATTTGCATATTCGCGGCCAACAGTCGGATGCCGTTGAGTTTATTTTTAACAGGGATACGCCTGTCAATGAATCCGAAATTATTGATAACTGTCGTAAATCAGAAGGTGTCATCAGTAAAGAGACAATTATTGAAAATCATCCGTGGACAAAAGATACAGCTGATGAGCTTAGACGCTTAAAAGAAGAGCAAAGCGATGCGCTTGGCATGGATTATGCAGATATAAGCAGTATGCATCAAGGGGCTCATAGCGATGAGTAAAGCTTATTGGCAACAAAGATTTGAACAGTTGGAAGCCGAGCAAATGGATAAAGCTGGTAAAAGTATAGGTGGGCTGAAGAAAGCATATGTGTATGCCCTACGTAAACTGCAAGACGAGGTTGCCGCATGGTACGCTCGATATGCTCAAGAAAATGATATGACATTGTCTGAGGCTCGTAAGCTACTGGATAATCGAGAGTTGAAGGCATTTAAATTAACGCTTGCGCAGTACACCGAGATAGCTCAAAGAAAGAATTTATCTAATGCTTATATAAAACTGCTTGACCGTGCGTCTATCCGAGCCCGGCTTGACCGTAGCCAGGTTCTGTATATCAAAATGGTGCAACAAGTTGAATTGTTAGCCAAGCAACAACACATAGGCCTTAATGATCTATTGTTTGATGTCTATAAAGACAGTTATTATAAAACGGCGTATGAGACGCAGTGCATGCGAGGTAGGTTTTCTAATTTTGCAGAGCTTCCGAAAAATACGGCAATCAAGGTAATTTCACGTCCGTGGGCGGATGACGGGAAAGATTTTTCAGATCGGATATGGGAGAATAAAACTAAGCTGATTAATACATTGCAGTCTGAAGTTATGCGTACATTGATTGCGGCAGAGGGGGCAACCACATTATCCGCCCGCATTGCTGCCCGCTTCCATGTCTCATTTGAAAATGCACGACGTCTGGCAGAAACCGAAACGGCTTATGTGCAAGAGGCTGCGCGAATGGATACATGGACAAAACTTGATGTAGAACGGTATCAGTTAGTAGCGACGCTGGACAGTAGAACATCGTCTATATGCCGTCGGATGGACGGCAAAATATTTGACCGTAAGGATGCTAAGGCAGGTATTACGATGCCGCCATTTCACTGCTATTGCCGGACAACAACTGTTCCTTATATTGAAGGTATTACGGATAATGACAACACAAGAGCTGCCAGAGACCCTAAAACGGGGAAAACAACACAAGTCAGCGGTGACTTGACATATGGCAAGTGGTATAATAAATATGTAAAGTTAACAGATACGGATGGTGTAATCGGCATGAAAGCAAAAAACGGAATTACAATATCCGGCATATCTCAGCATCAAAAGGAGCGTATGGAACAACGAAAGGTATCTGTGGTTGATGTACAGGATGCATTAACGAATCCTCTGCATATCTCAGAGATTAATATCGACGAGAAAGGAAGTAAGTCGCAACGATTTATTGGTACTAAGGCTACGGTAAATATTAATCCTGATACAGGTACCGTAGTAACAACATGGCGAACGGGTAAGTCTACTATTAAGAAGTATAGAAAGTGAGGTGATGCCGTATGGATGTTCAGTTTACAGCAGAAGAACTTAAATTTCTAGCTGATAATGGCTATACGATAACGACTCCGTTAAATATGGATGTTGCCATAGCGATTGTTGATAACTTGGGGTGGAAAGACGACGGTATCGCATCGGATATCATTACAAAGATAACTACAAATGAAGATTGGTAATGTTTAATTAAGCGCTTGCATAATTGTAAGTGCTTTTTTATTGCCATTTTAGTATTGTTGGGCGATAACTAACGAGACCGTAATTGTCTGGTGTGGCAGACGAAAATAAAGCGAAACAGGAAAAAGGAGATTTGTATTATGACAAAAGAAGAATTGAAAAAATTAGGTCTGGATGATGACGTTGCTGACAAAATTGTTGAAGACTATGGAAAAAATTATGTTGCTAAAACACAATTTAATCAAAAAAATGAGGAGCTTAAAGCCGCAAAAGAGGAATTAGCTAAGGCTAACGGGGATTTGGAAACGCTAAAGAAGAATAACAAGGACAATGAAGAACTCGTTAAGCAGATTGACGAATTAAAAGCTGACGCTAAGACCCGTCAAGATGAATTTAATACCAAAATTAAGCAAATGCAGATTGATGCTATTGTTGATAAGTCGTTACTGACTGTGAAGGCAAAAAATCCTAAAGCCGTAAAGGCATTGCTTGACCTTGAAAAGGCCGAAGTTGACGGTGAGAATATCAAGGGGTTGGATGACCAGCTAAAAAAGTTACAGGAATCAGATGCCTATTTATTTGATACTGTAGCTGGAACAAAATCAATTGACGGAGTAAAGCCGAAAGGTGGCAAAGATCCCGATGATAACGGCAGCTCATTAACAGAGCAGCAAGTTTTTGAAAATGCATTAGGATTGTAAGAGGAGGATTGTAAATTATGGCAATTAATACTATTGAAAAGGCTAAAATTTTCCAGCAGGCATTAGATAAACAGATTCTTGTAGGAGCAACATCCGGGTGGATGGAAACCAATGCACAAAATGTAAAATACAACGGTGGCGACACGGTTCGGATGCCGAAAATTGTGGTAGGCGGGCTTGCAAAGTATGACCGTGATAATGGATTTAACCAAGGAGCAGTGACATTATCTTATGATGATTACAAACTTATGCAGGACCGCGGACGCACCTTCCATCTTGATTCTATGGATGTGGATGAATCAAATTTTGTTGCTTCTGCAGGGAATGTCATGGGGGAATTTCAACGCCTGCAGGTCATTCCGGAAGTGGATGCATATAGGTATTCTAAGATTGCCGCTTTAGCAAAGACGGCAATGCATGAAACGGCTACCTTTACGCCGGACAAGACGAACATCTTAGAAGCATTAGATGCTGAAATTACCAAAATTCAAGATGTTGTAGGGGATGCTGAGCCACTGGTCATTATTATGTCTACCCCTGTTCGAACCATCCTTAATGGGGCAAAGGATATTACCAAATATCTGGATACGGCAGCGTTTAAGGCCGGTGTAATTGACACTAAAGTCAAAACATACAATGAAATTCCCATCCTGCCGGTACCGTCTGCTCGCATGAAGACGGCGTATGTATTTAATGATGGCAAAACAGCCGGACAGGAAACAGGCGGATTTAAAGCGGATACGACAGCTAAGAATATTAACTGGATTATTATGGCACGACGTGCGCCGATTGCTATTTCCAAGACGGACAAGATTCGTATCTTTGATCCCGCTACGAATCAGAAAGCAGATGCATGGAAGATCGACTACCGCAAGTTCCATGATCTTTGGATTCCGTCTAACAAGTTAGCTGCCGTATGGGTTAATACAGGCGCATAGGAGGTAAAATATGTATAGATTAATCAGATATGCAGAAGTGCAATATACAGACAGTGAATTTCAGCGTGACCAACTGATTGCAGAAGGTTTTGCGCTTGATGTCGCAGTGGAGTCTGTAGATAACGATGCTGAAGAGGTAAGTGCAAACGAACTAACCGCCACGGTTGAACCGCCTGCAGTGGAGTCTGTAGATACTGTTGAAGCTAAGCAGACCACAACCTCATTAAGAGATAAGAAAAGGAAATAATCGTCATGAATCTGGACAACGTAAAACTATTGATACAGGCATCGACTAAATACGCAGTACCCGACAAGGATATTGCGTTATTGACATATCTGTATGCCAACGAACGGCAAGATGTATTAAACAATTGTAACTTAGCTGAACTGCCTGTCGAATTGCAGCACGTTGTTGAGGAGATGACGGCAGGGAGGTATATCCAATTGCGAAAAATCACTATTTTAGGTGATGATGCGGTGGATGTAGTTAAAAGCATCAAAGAAGGGGATACGACTGTTGAACTTCAAGGTGATACAGCCGCTTCCCGCCTTGATGCGTTAGCGGCGGTGCTACTGAGAGGGCGTGATTTGGGGTGCTACCGAAAATTAAAATGGTAAAGCGTGCTATTGAGTGGTTGTATGATGATGAGGTCACGCTTATTACGTATACAGACATGAATCCGGAGCCTGATACCGGCATCATTAAGACGGTGCCGGTTAAGTCGGGCCCGTACTTGTGTCGCCTATCCTATAAAACATTGCCGGTTGCGGGGAAAAATGATGGATTGGCGACACTTGACCAAACGGTCACCTTGTTTATCTCACCAGATATAGCTATTTCTGCGGGTACGGATATGGATATCAGCCATCAAGGCCGCATATTGCAATTTACCGCGGCCGGAGTTCCGGCTTTATATGATAGTCATCAGGAAATACCGCTGCAACATCGGGGGAAGTACCATGGCTAATGTGGATATTGATTTTAGCGGATTTATTGCTTTGCGGCGTCAAATAGAAAGACTGAATAATGTGAGATTTAAACGTAAGTGTATGGAAACTTGCGCTAAACAGCTGGCGAATGTATATCTTGGTGAAGCCATCAAGAATACTCCAGTCGGCGGCGCTAAGGAGTTTGGTGTAACGGAAAAGGCGTATGGTCAGATTCAGGCAATGGAGGTCGGCGCTAAAAAATTTCGCATTGCGAAATCTAGAAATTATCGCAGCACTCGTGCTGTAAAGCGCATCAAAAACAGCCGGACAAAGGGCAAACAATATCTAGTCATGACCGCATCAGAACATATGCGTCGCAGTTGGGATGCAGATGACCTGCAAAAGAAGGGAAATGTGTATTCTGTCAAGATATTTAATTCGGCATCCTATGCGAGTTATGTTAATGATGGACATCGCCAAACTCCGGGACGATATGTGTCGGCTATTGGCAAACGGCTCGTTCGCAATTGGGTGGATGGCTTGTTTATTGCAGAAAAGGCGGAGCGCAAAGTCAAAAAGATGTCTGGTAAAGTATTATCACAGATTATTGACCGGTATTTGAAGGGAGGTGGGGGCATTGGATAATGTAGCGGCGATTATAGAGGGTATTGCACGTGCTTTGCACAGCGTTACCAGCTATGCCATATATACCGATTTCCATAAGCAAAATGCCCGCTTTCCCCTTTTTCATATTAAACTGTTGGAATCCAATCAGGAACAAGAGTTTACGAATCGATACTGGCGTGAATGTGATTTTGATATTCAGCTGTTTATGGATGAGAACGGTGAAATTCAAGATACTAAGTCATTAATGGCAAAGGCTGATGCGTTGTACACCGTCTTGGAATATATCCATGTAAATGGCAAACTGTTGCGCGGTACAGATATGAATTATCGCGTTACAGACAATGTATTACATTTTTTTGTTTCGTATAACAAGTATGTGTTTCAAGAGTCTGAGCCCATACCCAAAATGGAAACATTACAAACCGAAGGAGGCGTGTTGAGCGATGGATGAGAAAGAAATAAAAGCCACACCGGAAGTAACCGATGAGACGCAGAAAAAGGGAAAAGCGGGACAACGGTTTGATGGTGAAACAATTGTCAAATCTAAACGCTGGCGACAATATGCAGATTTACTTTGTATTGAATTAGAGGAAGATAAGCTCTATACAGCAACTGAAGTTGATGCGATTATTGAAACGGCACTTATGCGGCCGGTGGAAAAAGTGATTAACGAGTAGGAGGTGCACTATGGCATTAGGTGGCGGTATCTGGTTATTTCAGAATAAGAAATTACCAGGTGCGTATATTAATTTTGTGAGCAAGGAACGAGCATCCGTTACTATTGCGGATCGTGGTTACGGGACAATGGCCCTTGAATTAGACTGGGGCCCATCGGGTATCTTCCGCGTTGATGCGGATACATTCCAAACGAGTTGCCAGTCGATTTTTGGATATGACTATGGCAATGATAAGATAAAAGCTTTACGAGATCTGTTTATTAATCTCAAGACAGGGTATTTTTATCGCTTGAATGCTGACGGTGAAACGGCGAAAAATGCATTGGCTAAAGCAAAATATGCCGGTATACGAGGTAATGATTTATCGGTTGCTGTTCAAGACGACCCGGACCATACGGGAGCTTTTGTGGTAACGACATATCTTAAAACGGATGGAGTCGTTAAAGCTGTTGATAAACAAGATAATGTGAAAACCGGGGAAGCCTTGAGGGCTAACGATTATGTAACATTTATTAAGACGGGTGCGCTGACTGTAACAGCTTCCGCCTCGCTTACGGGGGGAACCAACGGCACAGCTATTACTACCGCAAATTATCAGAAGTATATTGAGCTTATTGAGCCATATTACTTTAACTGCATGGGGTATGCCGGGGCTGATTCCACCATACAATCACTACTGATTAATTTTGTTAAACGATGCCGTGAAAACAGTGGGGCGAAATTTCAGCTTATTCTACACGGGAAAGAAAAAGTTAATTATGAAGGGGTTATCTCTGTTAAAAATAATGTCACGGACAGCGGTGCCGAAATAGGAAATCTCGTATATTGGCTTACCGGTAAAGAAGCATCCTGCCAGATTAACCAGTCTTGCACTAATGCTATTTATGATGGCGAATACACCGTTAACACTGCTTATAAGCAGTACGAACTGGAACAGGCTATTACTGATGGTATGCTTATGTTACATAACGTTGCAGATAGCGTTAGTGGTAACATTCAAGGTGATACACGTATCCTTGAAGATATCAATACGTTTACTGAATTTACTAAGGCTAAAAACGAGGATTTTTCCTTTAATCAAGTAATTCGGGTGCTTGATAATGCGGCTATTGACATTGGTCGATTGTTTAATAAGCAGTATCTTGGCAAAGTGCAGAATGATGCATCCGGACGATTGTCCTTATGGAATGATGGCGTGGCGCTTTTTGAGAATTATCAAAAAGTACGTGCCATTCAAAATTTTGCCGATTCAGATCTGCCAATTCCGACGCAAGGTGAATCCAAGAACTCTGTATTGTGGACTTTTGAAATTCAACCCACAGTATGCATGGAAAAATTGTATTGTACTATTTATGTAGCGTAAGGAGGGGGAAATTATGGCTGATACGATTGATGCTATTCGTACCATGTTTGCTGGCGATGTTATCTCTGCGAAACTGGCAACGGCATATGTAACAATTGATGGTAATCGGTACTTGCTGTTTCAGGCTAAGTCCCTGACGGCAACGATTGAAAAAGAAAAGGAACAAGTAGGCATCTTGGGTCGATTGTTAAAAGGCAACAAGTCTGTAAGTGCAAAAGGTTCCGGTACACTGACTATTTACAAAAATACGTCTATTTTTGACGACATGCTTTTAAAATTTTTGAATGAAGGCAAGGATACCTACTTTGATATGCAGGTATCTAATGAAGATCCGACATCCAATGCGGGTCGGCGGACTGTTATCCTTAAGGACTGCAATATTGATAAAGCGACAGTTGCCGCGTTTGATGTGGACGGTAAATGGCTGGAAGATGAAATTGCCTTTACGTTTGAAGGTATGAAGATTCCTGAAAAATTTAAAGTTTTAGACGGAATGAATGCATAAGGAGGGGTAATTATGGATGAAGAAAGAAGTTTAAGTGCCTTTTTGAAGGAAAATGCTAAAGATAAATTGCCTGTGTTTTATGTAGCGTCCACACGTTATACTGGCGAAGATGGAGAGCCCGAATTGTGGGAACTTCGTTGCCTGACAAATGATGAAGTGGAAGAACTCACTAAGAAAAACACTAAAAACATTCCTGTGAAAGGAACGCGTGAGGTGAATAAGGTATTTAATCGTGAGCAGTTCGCTATTGATATGACATTACGGTCTGTTATGCATCCGAATCTTCATGCTGAAGTGCTGCAGTCCAGCTATGGTGTCGTAGGTGCAGAAGCGCTATTAAAAACGATGCTTACGCCGGGAGAATTGACGGATTTAATTCTTGCCGTTAACGAAGCAAATGACTTCAAAGCCGGTATGGATGATAAGATAAAAAAAGCAAAAAACTAATTAAGGCAGGGGATCCTGAAGCTAATCTGGCGTACTTTGCATTAATCCGATTAAAAATATTGCCAAGTACGCTATTTGCCCTGCCGGAAAATGAGAGGGCTTTTGTGTACGCCTGTATGCTTATAAACAGTAAGCAAGAACGAGATGCACGTGATAAAGCAAAAGGAAGGTAAGCAATGGCTACAATTGAGAATTTCATACGATTGCGTGATGGATTTAGTCCAGCGCTTGATAAGATTTCTCGCGCTTCCAATACCGTGGCTGATAAATTAAATCGAGTAGGTACTGCAGCAACTGCTGCGGGTGATGCTGCTGAAGTTTCGTCTGGAAAGTTTAATATGCTTAAAAGCGTGTTTATGGGTAGTTTCTTGGCCGGTGCGGCCATGCAGGGAATACAAGCGATTCAAAGCGGGCTACATAATCTTGTCAGTACTGCAGACGAATATGCAGGGATGCGGGCACGCTTATTACTGGTATCTGGGTCACAACAAAATGTAGCATACCTTAATCAGCAGATATATGAATCGGCGCAGCGCGCCCGGGGCGGCTATTTGGATCTAGCACGAGCCGTCTCTCAACTTGCTATATCTACACATGATGCCTTTCCAGATCCTCGTGCAGCGGTGGAGTTTACGGAAGGTATTCAAAAGTTATTCGTTATCGGTGGCAGTTCAAAAGAAGCGCAGAAAAACGCAATGCTACAGTTAACACAGGGGATGTCCAGCGGGCAACTACAAGGCGATGAATTTAGATCTATCGCTGAAAATGCGCCAATCATTGAAAATATGATTGCAAAGACTATGGGTGTATCAAGAGGTGAATTGAAGGCGCTGGCTGCTGAAGGTAAGATTACAGCGGATGTCATTCGAGATAGTATCTTAAATAATATGGATGAAATCAATGCCCAGTTTGAAACAATGCCAAAACGCTGGGGCGATCATTTTACGAGTCTTTCCAACATCGCAACACATTCCTTTGCACCGGTATTTGACCGGCTAAGTGACATGGCCAATAGTGACAGTGTGCGCTTTCTGGTTGATAATATTGCCTATGGAATTATGGCTGTAGCACCGTTATTTTACGGATTGATCAATCTCATACAAGGCTCTGTAGAGACTACCGCTGCCGGTCTTAAGTATGTTGGCGACATTATTACTACCAATGCATGGATTGGTAGTACCGCATTATACGTACTGGGAGCCGCAGCATTATATGTTAGTGGTATGATGGTTGTTAGCGCAGTACAAGCCGGGATTGCCGCTGCTGCTACTGCGGCTAAAGCAATTGCGGATTGGGCGGAAACGGCAGCTCTTATTGCACTGACACTTGCACAGGACGGTTTTAATGTAGCGTTAGCTGCTTGCCCGATCACTTGGATTATTGGGGCCATTGTAGCGCTAATTGGTGTTATCTATTTGGGTGTGGCTGCCGTTAATTATTTTGCCGGCACGAACATATCGGCAACTGGGCTTATTTTTGCTGCGTTTGCGTGGCTGGCAACGGGAATTATGAATACTATTAAGTTTGTTGCCAATGGTTTTATTGCCTTTGCCAACTTTTTAGGCAGCGTATTTCAAGACCCTGTAGGTGCTACCTATAATTTATTTACCGATATATGGAACGGTATTGTAGATCTGGTAGGTGATGCAGTAAACAGTATCATTGATTTGGTTAACCAGATACCAGGTGTAGATAAGATCGGATACTTTGACCACATTGAATTGCCGTCTTTGGAACGGAAAGAGATTGCCAATGCTGCATGGCGTATCACTCCGTTTGAATATGGAAATAGCTCTGAAAACGCTGCTGACGCGTATGAGTTTGGCGCTGGTTTGGGAGATCAGCTAAAAAATATTTTTACTCCGCAAGATGCACAGGTTCCGCAGGATTACGATACCGGCAACATTACTCCTGTTACTCCGTTTGAGGATAAAGATAATAAGAAAAATAATAAGCGAACGGCAGATAACACGCAACGCATTGCGGATAAGCTAGATATGACAGACGCAGAAATTAAAGAATTGCGTGAAGCAGCCATTACCCCTGCCATGGCTGCGTGGCAGAGTCAGAACATTGTTTTAAATGTTGAAAACCATAACAATGTGGCGTCGGATATTGACATCGACGGTATGACGAGTGACTTTGTAAAAGGAGTTCAGCAGGCATTGTCTATTCATCGAGAGGGAGTGACAATTTAATGTACTACATGTATTTAGGCAATATGCAAATACCAATACCCCCCTCATCGATGCGAACGAAAATTAACAATAAAAACCAAACGATTGACCTTTTAGGAAAGGGCGAAGTCAATATTATCAAAGAGACCGGCCTAACAGAGATATCCTTTAAATTCCTTTTGCCGAATAGTCGGTACCCGTTTAATCAATCTATGTTGATGCGGTCTAAGTTTGCACCATATTATGCTGACGAATTGGAGTCTCTGAAAGTGGAGAAACAACCTTTCCAGTTCATCGTTGTCCGCATGAAAGAGGGCGGATCTATGATTAATATTACGAATATCAAGGTGACTCTTGAAGAGTATACTCTTGATGAAGACTCCGACAATGGCTATGATTTTTATGCCGATATTTTGCTAAAAAAGTATGTTGATTTCGGAGCAAAACGAATTGAGGTAAAGACAGATAGTGATGGCAATGTGCAAGGTGCGGTATCAACAGATAGACCGACAACCGGCAAGAAAGTTGCAGCTACAACTAAGGTTAGTCAAGGACAGACCTTGCAGCAGATGGTGAAAAAAGAACTGGGAAATACCAATAATTTATTCGCGATTGCATCAATAAATAAAATTGCCGTACCGGCTATATTGGCGGTGGGGCAGGTAGTCAAGTTGCAGTCTAGTAGTCTTGGTAACAGGACGGTGATGCATTAATGTCAGATGAAAAGCAAGAATACGATGTTATGCATATGGATATGCCTGTTTCACTGCGATATCAACTGATTATTCAAAATAGAGCACAGACAGTACAGTATGATGTATGCCCCGTAGATGCGGTTAAGCTGACACGGGGCATTAATTGCACTCCAGCCAAGCTTGATTTTACCGTAATTAAAGATAATGTACTAAGTTTTGTGGAAGGCGACATGGTACAATTTTCAGTTAATAACGAGGTTGTATTTCAGGGGTTTGTGTTTGAGAAGAATAACAGCAGCAACGAAAAGGTTCGAGTGATTGCTTACGACCAGTTACGATATTTAAAAAATAAAGATTGTTATGTATATAAACAGTTAACGGCTACACAGTTACTGAAAAATATCTGTGATGACTATAAGCTGACGATGAGCGATGATATCGCCAATACGCAATATGTGATTCCTTCTCGAATTGAGGATAATAAGTCATTACAAGAGATTCTGTTACGTGCTCTTGATTTGACGACGATTAATTTGCAAGACCACCTTCCATATTACATATATGATGATGCAGGGAAAATCACATTGAAATCGCTGCACGGGTTAAAGACAGATGTGTATATTGATGCTGAATGCATAGGGTCTTGCGAATACCAATCATCTATTGATAAAGATACGTATGATATGGTTAAAGTTGTACGAGAGGCGCCGGGCGAGAATGGCAAGGCGCTTATTAATACTGGTGTCATTGTGGATAACGATCATATTAAGGAATGGGGAAGGTTACAGTTTTTAATACGTCCGGATGATAAAGAAGTAAATGCTATGGATCGGGCAAAAAATATCATGACCGCAAAGAACCGAAAAACACGTAATATTCGATTAAAAAAGGTTATTGGAGACATCCGTGTTCGTGGCGGTAGCAGTGTATATATCAATTTGCCAATGGGGGACATTGGTCTCAACAATTACTTTGTTGTAGAGAGCGTGACCCACGTATTTTCAGATGGTTTTCACAGTATGGATATCGATTTGATGTATTATGAGTCTCCGGCTAAGTATGAAGTGATTATGGATAATGATGCTGCCGTCCTCGAACAGATACAGGAAGACAACGCTGCAAAGCAGAGTCATCGTAGTCCTGTAACAAATGGAACTGCGTTTGACGGTAGCGTGAATGCAGCGCAAGTAGACTCCGGGTTTTCTGCATGTGATGGACGTGTCAGTCCATATGGAGATGTCGGATGTGTAGATACAGTCTGTGCTGCAGGATCGTATTACAGTCCTGCACTGAAAGAATTGTACGACCAAGGCTGTGCGGATACGGAATCGCTTTGCTCTGGTCTTGAAGCGAGAGGATATCATGTAGAATCCTTTACCGGGTATGCTAATAAAGGGGATATCCTTCTATACGGCAGTCGAGATCATGCTGTCATTGCTGATGGTGCTGGCGGATGCTTTGGGAACAGCTCTAGTTTGGGCTATGCCACTTCTTACGCTGACGCCAATTATGCATGGCATGACGGGCAAGCACCGACTGCAATTATCCGGATGAGTTAGGAGATTGCTTATGGAAAACGATTATATAAGATTTGTGGACATGATGAAACGCCTTATTTTTGAAACCTTATCTGCAGGCGTACCGTCTGATATTGTCATTGGAGAGGTGGTGTCGACCAATCCGCTCATCATTCAGCTGGAAAACAAACTGCCTATTCCGGCTGAAAATATATTGCTTACAAAAAATACTTGTGAGTGGTCTATGGATATGACGGTTGATCACAACACAGAAGATGCTGCCGGGGGTGGTGGCGAAGCTGCTTATGCAGCACATCATCATGGATATAAGGGGCGAAAAAACTATCTAGTACATAATAACCTTGTTCTCGGAGATAAGGTTATTTTATTGCGGGAAAGCGGAGGGCAGCGATTTATTGCTCTCGACCGAGTATATAACCCTAATAGGGGGTGTAAGGATTGATTAAAACTATGTTGTTGCCAGACAATAACGGTAATTCTATCGTAAATACATCGACATATATTGAACCGTCGCTCACGTATAATCTTGATTATGGCACAGATAGTCAAATGCGTGGATACTGTGATGAATTGACGGCTATGCGGCAGGCTATTTATAAAATCATCAATACTGAACGATATCTATATTTGATTTATTCGTGGAATTATGGTATTGAACTTGCTGATTTGTTCGGTCAGCCGATCCCGTATATTTATGCCGAATTACAGCGCCGTATTAGCGAAGCGTTGCTCAACGACGACCGCATCACTAAAGTATATAGCTTTGAATTTAACAACAAGCGTGAAGATGTGTTTGTTACTTTTACTGTTGATACTATTTATGGGACGGTTGCAGGTTTACGAAAGGAGTTGATAGCCAGTGTATGAGAATATGACGTTTCTTCGTATCCTTAAACGTATGCTTGATCGTGTCCCTGAAAAATATGATAGGCGTGAAGGCAGTATTATTTATGATGGATGTGCCCCAGCCGCGTTTGAACTGGCAGAAGCATATATTATGGCACGTGTCATTTTAAAAGAGACATTTGCGACGACCGCTAGCAGAGAATATTTGATACTTCGAGCAGCTGAATTCAACATCATTCCGGAAGAAGCTACACCGGCAGAGGTAGAGTGTAAATTTTCACAGGCTGTCAGTCTTGGCACTCGGTTTAGTGCTGACAATGTTAATTTTATTGTCAGTGCATTATTAGATGACGTAGCGCATACATATAAACTTACTTGCGAAACAGCGGGGATTATTGGTAATAACTGTATCGGAACCGTTATTCCGATTGACCCAATGCCGGGACTTGCAACAGCTGAGATTACAAAAGTCATTACGCAGGGAGAAGATGAAGAAGATACAGAAATTTTTAGACGGCGATACTTTGCCGCTCTAAAATCAAAAGCATATGGCGGTAATGGTGCGGACTACAAAGAAAAAGTTCTTGCCCTGCCGGGGATTGGCGGTGTTAAAGTATATAGATGCTGGGCTGGTGGTGGCACTGTTAAGCTCGTTATTTTAAACAGCTCGTATGAGATACCTGATAGCGAATTTGTAAATGAGATACAGCAAAAAATTGACCCGACACCGCAGGGACAAGGATACGGGATTGCACCTATTGGCCATACCGTGACGGTTGCAATGGCTTCTGCTGTCAAGATAAATATCATAGCAACTATCTCTCTTAAATCAGGGTATAGCATTGATGATGTGCGCGACGCATTAAGTACGGCGGTATCTGCCTACTTAACAGAACGTCGAAAGGAATGGTGCGAACAAAATGATACTGAACAAATAACGGTACGGGTTGCGTATATTTTAACAGCAATGTTAAGTGTCCCAAATGTTACTGATATAACCGAAGTGACAGCTAACGGACAAACAGATAAAGTTGTCCTACAGACAGACGAAGTGCCCACTGTAGGGACGATTACGCTAAAGGCGGGAGTGGTATAACATGGATGAGCTGAAACGTACTATTGACCTGTTAATATTTGCGCCGCCTGTTAGTCGTGACAGTCATGATATGCAAGAGTTATATAAGACAGATGGTGCAGAATTGCAAGAGCTTTGGGACGTATTATGCGATATTTTTTGTAATCAATTTATCAGATATATGACTGGATATGGGCTTAAGCAGTGGGAGTTCATATTTGATGTCATGCCAAAAGCAACAGATACCATGCAGAATAGGCGGAGACGTATTTTACAATTATTAATGGGAACCAGACCTTATACAATGCGCAGTTTTCAAGCTATTTTGGATAACATTTACGGCAAAGGCAATATTATCATCAACGTAGACGAAAATAAGTATGAATTTTGGATGACTATTGCTGCCGATATGTTGAGCAATAGTAGAGATATACTTGATTTTGCCGAAATAATCGTTCCTAAAAATTTGTATATTAATATCCGTAATGTAAAACGGATTGAAGGAATGCTATACATCGGTGGGAAGGTGCAACACCGTAATCACATGGTAATTACAGCCTATATAGGTGTCAGTATTGAGAGATTAACGGCCCCGCAGACAATCAGTGGGGCCGTTATATTTAGAAATCAGTTTATTATTATAGGAGGGAAATAAATGGCTAAATATCCTAGTATTGTTACAACCAAGAAAGGGCTTGACCTCATCAGTGAGGCTAACAGTCAAAATAAAGCCGTCGCATTTACAAAGGTAATGATAGGTGATGGGGAAATAGGAAATTCAGATATCATGTTATTGACGGCACTTATGTCGCCTAAAATGTCTTTGCCGCTTACTAGTGGCAAGGATTTAAAGAATGGACATACAGTTCTCAACTTTGCCCTATCAAATAAAACGTTGGATTCCGGGTTTTACGCAAGAGAAATAGGCGTTTTTGCACGAGTTAATAGTGGCCCGGAAGTATTATTTGCTTATACTAACGGGGGTAACTATGTCGATTATATTCCCGACAAATCAACCCCGCTTAACAGTCAAGTAATTGAAGTTGAACTTGTTACGGGGAATGCTCAAAATGTACAGGTAATCCTGCAAGATGACACATTTATTACCATAAAAGAACTCAAAGAACACGACGAATCTGCAGACGCACACAAATCCCAATTCGCACTGTATCAAAAAGTTGCCACTCTCGGCGAAGACATTATCAAGAAAC
>ERZ772764.593-NODE-593-length-24789-cov-4.191477_pt1 | contig 24789 bp, 24 predicted proteins | sample MGYA00512163_ERZ772764 | MGnify/ENA primary metagenome ERZ772764 (study PRJEB29015, sample SAMEA2737903) | human oral metagenome | biome: human oral; feature: human-associated habitat; material: dental | place: China | collected 2094 ... | reverse complement strand
GCATAACCTAACCCGAAGGACACAAAACGATTACACCACTCCACAGGACTTGACCCTGGAATCCTCTATGATCTCTCGAATACAGCGGAAATGGCGGAGTCGAGGGAGAGGGGTGATCTTGATGCGCAGAGCCTGCCGCAGACATGGAGATTTAGCGCAGCTTGAGCGTAGAGCCCAAAATCCCCCGATCCTGAACCAACAGCACGAGCGAAGAAGGCGTACATAGTTCGCTCGAAGCCCCGTCGATACCATTGAGGGGCAGCAGAGGCCCGGTCTCAGGGAAGACACGCACGTTCCGTAGAGTTCAGATGCAGTGCCGCCACAACACCCAAGTGAAGCGGAAAAACCCACACTGGATTCGGCAGTGACTCCAAGAAGTCCCTCTCCCGCCTCAGGAGCTATTCGCCGTCATGCGAGGACGCTTGAAGCCGCAACCCTCTTGTGAACTGTGGGCGTCGGCTAAAGGAAAGAGAGGCTATTGGCGAGCAGTGGCTGCGAACGGCCAATTGTCTTCGACAACTCCTCCTGCTTGGTTGAGCTCAGCCTTCTCCGTCCTCGGAAGCGATTCCATCCTCGGAAAGAATTCCCTCCTCTGAGCCCATTTCGTCCTCGTCAATGACAGGCCGTCCTGCTGCAACGAAGTCAACGATTCGGCAGCACAATTCTGCGAAACTGCCTGCGTTCTCCGCAGCAAGGGGGAGGAGGGAGGTGTCGGTCATGCCGGGCGTGACGTTCGCATCTATGAACCAGCATGTGCCCTCATCGTCGACGACGAAGTCAATACGGGACAGATCTCGCAAGCCCAAAATTGTATGCGCTTCGATTGCAGCTTCCCGAAGAACATCAAGCTCATCGCGCGTGAAGCGAGCCGGAACAAAATACTCGGTCTCATCGGTCGTGTAACGAGCGGCGTAGTCGTATTCACCAGTGTCCGTCGCGATCTCAACCGGAGGTAAAGCGAGCGGGCCCTCTTCGAGGTCTATAACGGAGACAGCGATGTCGCGTCCTTGAATGAACTCTTCGATCATGATGTGCTCGCCATATGCGAATGCTTCAACCATCGCCGAACGCAACTCGGCGGGATCATGCACGGTTGAAATGCCGAGGGCGGAGCCGCCATCGGTCGGCTTGATGACCAGAGGAAAGGAGGTCTGCGCTTCGATAGCTTCGAGGACTTGAGAGGCACCAAGTTGACGGAAGAAAACCTGGGGGAGTGCTACCCAACCGGGAGTCTCAAAATCAGCAGCTCCGAGAAGTGCCTTAGCTGTTGGCTTATTCGATGCAAACTTCGCTTGTGTCGATGCTGAACCAACGAAGGGAACGCCAATTGCTTCGAGCAGTGTCTGAAGGGAGCCGTCCTCGCCAATAGAGCCGTGGACCAGAGGCCAGATCACATCGGGAGCGAACTCTTCAATGACTGAGAGGAGTCCTTGATCAACATCGCTGAGCCGAACCTCGTAGCCCGCCTCTTGGAGAATATTGGCAACTCGGCGACCGGAGCGAACGGACACGTCTCTTTCATGCGTGAGACCTCCGGCGATGATGAGGACCTTCGACTTCACGGTGTATCTCCTGTTCTCCTTCAATGCTTCATGCGAGTTCAGAATTGCGGTGTTTCACGTGAAACATTGAGTGTGAATCACTATAGGTGTTGGCCACAGAGTATGTGATGATCTGGAGTGTTCATAGGCAGCCATAGTCGCTCTGTTCAGCGAGCTCAGAGGGCATTGGGCGCAGGGGCAACACCCGGCCCGACCTCGTCGATGTCTTGTTTGTGGAAGCCGGCGCCGAACATATCCACGAGTTCTTTCTCGGCATTGACGACAGTCGACAACCTGCGCACGCCCTCGCGAATCTGCTCCGGCGTCGGATAGCAGAAGGACAGACGCATGTGGTCTGCGCCCTGACCGTCGTAGTAGAAGGCTGTACCGGAGACATAAGCGACCCGCGCACGAACAGCGCGAGGCAGCATGGACTTCGCATCGAGCCCTTCGGGCAGGGTCACCCAGGTGTAGAAGCCACCTTCGGGACGGGTCCATGAACAATCGGGCATGTATTCCTCGAGCGCGTTCAGCATCGCCTCGCAGCGCTCCGCATACATTGCACGGAAGGCCTTCACCTGCGAGTACCAGTCGTAGTCGCTCAGGTAATCGGCGATTGCCATTTGGCCGATCATCGAAGGCGAGAGGATCGCCGACTCGGACGCCAAGACGAGCTTGTCTCGAATCGCGTGGGGTGCGTAAGCCCAACCAATGCGGAAGCCGGGCGCAAACATCTTCGAGAAGGAACCGAGATAGACGACGCCTTCGGGGGAGAAGGATTTGAGTGCAGGCAGTGGATCGGCGTGAAAACCGAGGAGACCGTAGGGATTGTCCTCGAGAATGAGGACGTGCTCTCGCATGCAAATCTCAGCGATGAGCGGACGACGCTCCAAAGACAGAGTCACTCCCATTGGGTTGTGGAAGTTCGGAATCGTGTAGAGCATCTTGATCGTGCGCCCCGAAGCCCGAACATCGCGAATGACTTGCTCAAGAGCTTCGGGAATGATGCCCTCATCATCCATGGGGACGTGAACACAGTCCGCCTGTCTGGCGCGGAAAACGCCAAGCGCGCCCACATACGAGGGCGCTTCAACCAAGATGACATCGCCCGGGTCGATGAAGAGCTCGGTCATGAGGTCCAAAGCCTGCTGGGAACCGGTCGTGATAACGACATCATCTGGGTCTGCTCCGACGATTCCCTCGTAGCTCATGACTTCGGTGATACGTTCGCGCAAGACCTCCCAGCCCTGACCAGAGCCGTATTGCATTGCCTGTGCGCCCCGGGTGGAAATGAGGCGTTTCGCCGACTCTGCGAGGCGATCAAGAGGAAGGTCTTTCAAATTCGGCATGCCACCGGCGAGAGAGACGACCTCGGGGCGCGAGACAACGGAGAACAGAGCGCGGATCTCGGAAGCTCGCAGGTTATGAGCTCGTTCAGCGTAGGCATCGAACCACGGGTCGAGTCGATTTCCCTGCGGATTGCTGTCCGGATGCGCTGATGTGCTCACTGAACCTTCCTTACCTCGTTGATCGTTGCACTCGGGCCGAGCCGGTGGGGCAGCCGTTCTTGGCCTAAAGCCAGATCGGCGAGAGCCCTGGCTCCAGTCCCGGGCCCGGTGCGCCTATTCACAATGTTCGAGGTCGAGCCGTGGATCCCCAGGCTCCGACCTCGTGCCGCCGCCGAAAAGCTGGGAGGCTGACCGGCATACTCGGTGACGAGCTCCAGAAGCCGCGAGCCTGTCGGAGCGACACTCCACCTCAGTGTGCCATGTCACGGGCATCGAGAGGCGTTCGGATCAGAATATGGCGCGCAGCGGGGGAGTTCCACCCAGAACATTCTCCCCTTGAGACGCAATCAGTTCTTCCTGTCTGAGGCGAAAACCTCTTCAAGGCGATCACCAACAAGAATGGTTGCAACCCTTCGCCTTTGGGGTGGTTCAAGACGTATGACCACGCGCGAAAGCGCAGAACTCGAATTGAGCGCTGCGATAGCCTTCGACTCCAAACGATGGCGGGTCTCGTCAGTTAGAGACTCACCTCCACCTTCGTCGAAGAGAACGACCTCGACTCCGCGTTCACGGGCTCGGCGGGCCGCGGCTACGACCTCACTCCCAGTGAAGTAGGGTGCGCGAATCTCATCGCGTAACTCAGCTTCAAGCAAGCGGGCAGCCGTTCTTAGTTCCTCATCACTGCGTCCTTCAAGGGCTGCCTCAAAGATCGGACGAGACCTGGCCATCACCTACTAGATTCTAGTGGTGGTTGGAACGGAGTCTTTGTGTAGGGGGTTCGTTGTGGCTGATCTTTGTCGTGTTTTTGGTGGGGTTGTGTACTCCTGGCATCGGCCGGCGTGTCAGGCTCGGCGTCGGGTGTATGTTGTGACTCTTGCGGATGGTTTGAACTTTACGCAGGCAGCTCACGGTGTTGGTGTGTCGAAGCGGACGGGCAAGGTCTGGCGTAATGGGCATACTCACGCAAGTGGGCGGTGTGTCAGTACCCGACCATGACTCGGGTAACTCAAGGGCTGCAGTAGCCCGGGATACTGCCAACGAAGCGCCTTTGGCAGAGGCTTTGTGCCTTCTGATTAACGACAAGTCCTGCCTCGGCGGTGTCAGGGTTATTGGCATCGATGAGCGCATATCCCGACACACGCGCAAGGGGTGAAAAGATACGTCACCGTGATCATTGACCTGACCCCGATTAGGGGTGGCACCTGCCTGGCCTGCTCTTTGGACATGGTTCAGGGCCACTCCAAGCAGGCCTTCAAGGTCTGGCTCATCAAGCGTGGGAAGGGTAGGTGCGACGCGCTGGAGGTGGTCGCAATGAACGGATTTGCAGGCTTCAAGACCACCAGAGACGAAGAGCTGGCTGAGGCCACTGCCGTGCTCGGCTCCTTCCACTTCATCTGTTTAACCGGTGACGCTATCGACCAGTGCCGACACCGCGTCCAACGAGAACACTACGGTCATCGCAACCCAGGGCCAGTGACCCCTCAACACGGTCCCCACGACCCTGCGCGCGGCATCGGACCTGCTCACTGCCGACCAGCAGAGCTGTCAGAAGGCACTATTCCTACATGATCAGCACGTCCCTGGTCAAACTGACCTGGGCGTTGACCGAGAGATGGTCGCTGCCTAATGCGAACCCGACGCTGCCAAGAGCAGCTCATCATACAGACTTTGATCACCGTGATCGCCAGCAAAGTACTCGCCGCTCACTAAGGTCATCACCCCGGGAAGCATCTTGAAAAGCGGGCCGTGAACCCATTCGTCTACTTCGACCGCGCTCATACGACTCACGGTCCCACCAAAGGCATTAACGGCCACTCGAACACCTCCGACGCAGCGCCCAAGGCCTCCATAAGGTCACCAACGACATCCCCCAGCCTCCTTGACACCTAAGCCTTCAGGCGCAACCTACACCCTTAACAGGAAAGGCTTGAGATCCCTCGGAGAACAGTTGCCGATCCACGCGCTGATCTGTGAAGAGGAAGTATATCTGGGGCAAAATATCTGAAGAGGATTTCCATTATTCTATTCGATAGTCACATCGAACTTTAAGGTGGCGGAAATAACGTTATTTCGGTCAGCCCAGACCTTAAGTTCGTAGCTAATGTTGGATGGCATCTCCATTTTCAGAACAAAGTTACAACTTCTGTCAACTTTGGAACCGTGAATTGAATGCACGCAATACACGCTCAAAGAGTGAAAATTGGACTGTCTTGGATGATTCGGCTCAACTTTTAGGTTAGATTCCATCCTATTAAACTTCCTGACAGCTTCGTACCTGATGATAACGGTGGTGTATTGATCAACAGCCTTGCCGCAATCTTGAAAACTCACAATACGACCATTTTTCGTCAATTCGTTCAGAATTGAAGTGTCACGCCCTACCTCAAGGCACTGAAGACACGCCCTCTTGCCGGGGTAAAATGGACTCACGTATTCAGAAAACTGTCGACAATGTTTCTTAGACGTGCGCGTGATGACTTGTTTAAACGCGAATATAATGACCTTTAGAAGAAGGTCCACCACAACTTGCAAAGCTAATTCGCGGCCAAGATCTGCGAAAATCTGAAATGCTCCAAGATCTAGCGTAGAAACTACAATTTGCATGCAGGTAAGCCATATGTCAGTAAGTGATGCTAGTGTGAAATAAGTGGTCAATCTAAAACTCTTTCTAGTATTGTCGCTCAGCGACAATACTATTGTAACACATTTCATAGAAGTTTGGAAATGTGTTCCGCTTTCAAAGAGGCTTCGTTGAGGTTGTTGAGTTCGCCAAACTCCATAATATTGTGGCGCCGTTTTGCACACAATTCTTCCGCCAGGTTTAACGAGTTATATAAGACCAAAACCTTGCCATCCCGCGAGTGCTTACTATTGCACTTCACTGCTGCTTATGATCCGGAAGTTCAAAATGGTCCACACCGGAAGAATACTCACACAATGAGACTCCTAGAGGTCAGATACTTGGCTAATATAGCCCAATAATTTGCAAAAGATTCAGGCCGTTGATTATACCTGAGGGTTCATTTACAAAAACTCAGTAGAAAACGTTATCCGCTCGCTCGAGCCTACAGAACGCGCACTGAAACTATCGGGAATCTCCTTTCTAGACACATGCTTTGGTTCTTGTTTCAATAAACAGTTTATGTACCTTGAAGCAGAACCTCTCTGCTTCTCGAGCGGTGCGATAGTCGAATGTTTCGTGGGGCGGCAGCTCATTTAGCACACTACCCACTCAAATGTCGTGTTCTCGCTCAGGAAGACAGGATCTCAGATCTGGGAACAGTCAGTATCCGGCATAGTGGTGAAACCCCGTGATGATCGGTCAATCTATTGTGAATAGGGCTCTTCACGATTCAAGGATCCACTGATCCCGTTTATAGTTGTTTGAATACCGTCGATGGTTGCACGATGCCTGATTTAGCATCTGAGTCCTAAAGCGGCTCATCGCAATCGAGGCTGTAAGGCGCATCTGGTACCGGTTGTAGTAACAGCGGAGGTTCGATGTCTCCTGCCGTCAGGGCCATGATGGTCTCCTTTTCGAAGGGAGTTTGTACGGTGTGGGCGAGCATGGCTGCGGCACCTGTTGTAGGTGCGTACTATACAGGTGATGATTGCGATTTGTAGTGATTTCGACTTGTTCATGCGTGCAGGATGAGGACCTTCTTTTGCGCGGGGTGGGCACTTCTGAGCGATCCTAGGGCGCGGCTTTAGTGCGGGAGACAATAATGGTCTCTCTCGGTTCCACAGGTGATTCTTACGATCCCGCTCGAACTTGTGCTCTCAATTCCTTGTGCGAAGGCTGAGCTCATCCGCAACAAGGGGTACAGGGCCCAGATGAATAAAGATGAAGTCCACACCGGCTAAGTGGGTGCACAGGTACAACACCACCCGCCCCCATTCAAGCATTAGCATGCACACCCCAGTTGCCCACGAGGATGCCTACACTCCACCCCAAACAAGCGCCCGAACCGCAACACACCCACCCCCACATGGCAGGTACAACCAAATGAAACACCCACCACAAAACCCAGGGCTTGCGACCTCAGTCATCACTGCGTGTTGCAAACGCGGTGACTATCAGTGCTATATAACCACTATTTCGGGAAGGAAAGCAATCACCAGCGAAAAACGCGCAGATACAAGCGCAGAGTCCTAAACTGTTACGCCAAGAACGAGGGTTCGTTGAGAACGCGCCACGAGATCGAAGAGGTGAGGTGAGGGGAACAATGCAGCTGATCTCGAACGAAGCTCTGGTCTTCGGGGCGGGAGCCCTCGCATTGACGATGGTCTTGAGTTTTTTCCTCGGCCTCGAGCGTCACTTCCACCTCAAAGACGCTGGCGTGAAAACGCATGTCCTCGTGGGAATGGGTTCGTGTCTGTTCACCCTGACCTCGATCTACGGATTCGTCGTCCCTGAAACTTCGACTCTCACTCTCGATCCTTCGCGCCTCGCAGCTCAGATCGTCTCGGGCATCGGCTTCCTCGGTGCAGGAGTCATCTTCGTCAACAACGACACCGTAAAGGGCCTGACCACTGCCGCGACCGTGTGGCTCTCGGCGGCAATCGGCGTTGCATGCGGCGCAGGACTCGGAGTACTCGCGGTCATCACACTCGTCTTGCACTTCCTGCTGATCTTCGCCATCGGTCCCCTTGTGGAAAAAATCCCCTCAAGTCACCGAAACGATCGGACGGTCATTGAATACGAGTCTGCAAAGGGTGTGATGAGAAAGATCCTCGTGGTCGCATCGGAGCATGGATATGCAGCTTCAGTGAAATCAACGGAATCCATCCAGACCGAGAACGGTGCGGGAATGCGCGTTGTTCTGCGATTCGAGGGCCCCTACCCCCAAGATGCCCTGATGAAGGAGCTTGCCCAGATCGAGGGCATTACGGCAGTGGATCGTGTGGAGCGGGCGGAGTTCGACTGAGATTCGAATAGCACTGCCCGCTGAACTTCCCACACAACATGCCAATGAACTCACCAATGTGGGAAGTAATTGGCATGGTGAGTGGAAAGCTCACTGTCTTGTGCTCATGAGCGCAACATCGCCGCTTCTCTTCCGTGTGAAATAGAAGAAGAACCGCGAAATAGCTGACAGCTGCAAACGTTTGCGTTAGCATGGTCGAACACTTTGCGCATGAACGCCGAGCAAAGAAGCTCGGGATGTGCAAACGCCGTGATTCCAGGAGGAATGGCCCGTGAGCATCACAGTCATCGGATCGAATAACACAGACCTCATCACCTACATCACCCGTTTTCCGGTTGAAGGTGAAACCATTGAGGCGCCCGACTTCGAAATCGGCTTCGGCGGCAAAGGGGCCAACCAGGCTGTCGCAGCGGCGCGCCTCGGCTCCGAGGTCATCATGATGACCTGCGTCGGTGACGATGCTTTCGGTGCGGCGACGATCGAAAACCTCGCACACAATGGCATTGACCTCTCGCTCGTGAAACAGGTTCACGGCACCTCCGGTGTGGCGCCGATCTTCGTCGACCCCGACTCCCACAACCGCATCATCATCGTCAAGGGCGCGAACAATGGACTATTGCCCGAGGACGTCGAAGCTGGCGCTCACGCCATATCAAAGACCTCACTCATCGTGTGCCAGCTCGAGATCCGCATGGAGACCGTCGCGGCTGCGATTGCCTTGGGAAAGAGACTGGGTATTCCGGTTCTTCTCAATCCTGCACCGGCCACGAAAGATCTCGACCTTGAACTCGTCGCTCAATGCGCCTACGTGATGCCGAACGAGTCTGAACTCGAACTCCTGACCGGCATCGCGACCGAAACGGAGGAACAGGTGAAGCGCGCCGCCCAAGTCTTTCTCGAAGCGGGCTGCCCGAATGTCATCGTCACCTTGGGATCACGAGGCGTCCGTTGGCTCTCTCACTCTGGAGACGATGTCTTCATCGCCCCATTCTCCATCGACCCTGTGGACACCACGGGCGCGGGAGATGCCTTCATCGGTTGCTTCGCGCACTGCCTATCCGAGGGCCTCGAAGTTCGCGAGGGACTTGAACTCGCAAATGCATATGCGGCGCTGTCGGTCACTGCACGGGGGACCCAGAAGTCGTACCGCGATGCGCAGGAGTTCCGTTCCTGGCTTTCCGATAGAGACCACGTCCTTGCCGAGTCCCCTGTATTGCACCGTTGATAACGATTGCACAACATCGAGCGATAATGCTCGACACGCTGCGATATTCGCCATACGATCAGTAACGTTCGTTCTAGGGGTCAAGCACGCACCTCTGAGCGTTCGACGGACCGTTCCTTCTTTCTGTCCCTGAGCTCGACGATGAGCTCGAACCCCGGGAAGAAGAAGGGAGGAGTTGCGATCCGGCGCCCACGCGCGCAAGACGATCCCATCAGCGTTGATGTGAATCACAAGGAGTCATCATGAAGTCTCGAATCGCAGCCGCAAGTGCAATCGTTCTCACTTCGGTACTAGGCCTCGCCTCTTGCTCTGGCGGGGACTCGACGAACTCCTCTTCGTCGTCCTCCCCCACAGGGTCATCTTCGAACTACACGATCGCTATCGTGCCCAAGGACGCGACGAACCCCTGGTTCGTGCGCATGGAGACAGGCGTTAACAAGTACGCCGAAGAAACCGGGCTCAATGTGTTCCAAAAGGGTCCGGCAGAAACCGATGCCACCATGCAAGCGCAGGTCATCCAAGACCTCATCGCCCAAGGCGTTGACGCGATCGGCGTCGTCCCCGTCGACCCTGGAGCAATCGAGCCCGTCCTTAAAGAGGCCATGGACGCCGGCATCGTTGTCGTCACCCACGAGGGTGCCTCCCAAGAGAACACGATGTACGACATCGAAGCCTTCAACAACGCCAAGTACGGCGCGTTCATCATGGACAACCTCGCAGCCGCAATGGGTGAAAAGGGGACCTATACGACGATGGTCGGCCACGTCACCAACGCCTCTCACAATGAGTGGGCGGACGGCGCCATCGCCCGTCAAAAAGAGGCCTACCCGAACATGACCCTCCTTGCAGCCGAACCGCGCGTCGAATCCCAGGACAACGGCGAAACTGCCTACCAGGTGGCCAAGGAAGTCCTCAAGAAGTACCCGGAGGTCACAGGCATTCTCGGCACCTCCTCCTTCGACGCCCCCGGTGTCGCCCGTGCGATCGGCGAGCTCGGCCTGCAAGGCAAGGTCTTCACCGCCGGAACTGGCATGCCCGACGCGAACAAGGAAATCCTGGACAAGGGACTCGTCTCCGCCCTCACCCTGTGGGATCCGGCGGACGCGGGTTACGCGATGGCTTCACTGGCCACGAAGATCCTCGATGGGGAGAAGATCGAGGACGGAATCGACCTCGGCCCCAAGGGATACGTCATGCACTTCGCTGAGGGCTCCACGAAGGTTCTCGAAGGTGACGGCTGGATTCAAATCACCAAGGACAACGTCGACAGCTTCGGCTTCTGACGATCGCTCGGGGGCGTCGGATCTGCCGACGCCCCCGCGTTCCGCGTGAAAGGCAGCGGTCTCGAGAACTCCTCAAGGCGCTGCACCTCGGAAGGAAACGGGAATGGAATCCCCACTCATCTCAGTGAAGAACGTCTCTAAGACCTTCGCAGGCGTCAAGGCGCTCAACAACATCGACCTCGAAATCGCACCAGGCGAAATCCACTGCCTCGCCGGCGAGAACGGCTCAGGAAAGTCGACCCTCATCAAAGTGATCTCCGGCGTCCACCAACCAGACTCGGGCACCATTGAAATCAACGGGCGAACATGGACGAAGATGACGCCCCTCGAAGCGATCGGCGCCGGAGTTCAAGTGATCTACCAGGACTTCTCCGTCTTCCCGAACCTCACAGTCATGGAGAATCTTGCCCTCACGACCGAGGTCGCAGCGGGGCGAAAACTCGTCAACTGGAAGCGCTTCAGGAAGATCGCCGAGGAGGCAGTGGCGAAGATCGGCTTCACCGTAGACCTTGACGCGAAGGTCGGTGAACTCTCCGTCGCAGACAAACAACTCGTCGCGATCTGCCGGGCACTCATGTCAGATGCGAAGCTCATCGTCATGGATGAGCCGACCACCGCACTGACAAAACACGAGGTCGACGCCCTCTTCTCCATCATCTCCGACCTCAAGGCCCGCGGTATCGCCATTCTCTTCGTCTCCCACAAACTCGAAGAGGTCTTCGAAATCTCCGAACGCTTCACCATCCTCCGTTCAGGAGAAAAGGTCATCACTTGTGAACGCGATGAGCTCGACCGGCACAAATTCGCAAAGTACATGACGGGCAAAGAGTTCACCGAAACCCGTTTCGAAGCGGATGCCCTCACTGAAGAAGTAGTCCTCGAGGTGAAGAACCTCTGTGCAGCAGGGGCTTTCGAAGACGTCTCCTTCTCTCTCAAAGGCGGAGAAATCCTCGGCATCACAGGCCTACTCGGATCCGGACGCACCGAACTCGCACTCGCCCTCTTCGGCTCCCTGCCCACGACCTCGGGAACGATCAGCGTGAAGGGAAGAAGCGTCACGCTCTCCTCCGTGCAGGACGCCATCAAAGCCGGCATCGCCCTCGTCCCTGAAGACCGCCTCACTGAAGGGCTCTTCCTCACCCGATCAATCGGGGAAAACATCGTCATTTCAGAACTCGACTCCTTCGCGGGCGCACTCGGCGTTCTCGATAAGAAGAAGATCGAGAAGGAAGAGATCAGATGGGTCCAAGAACTCGAAGTCGCCACCCCGAATCATGAGAACGCCGTCAACACCCTCTCGGGCGGCAATCAGCAGAAAGTCGTCCTCGCCAAGTGGCTCGCGACAAAGCCCGACGTCTTGATCCTCAATGGACCAACCGTCGGCGTCGACATCGGATCGAAGTACACAATCCACTCGATCCTTCAGCGCCTCGCCGCTCAGGGCATGGCGATCGTCATCATCTCCGACGATATCGCCGAAGTCCTCACAAACTGCTCATCTGTCCTCATCATGCGCGGTGGTCGCATATGTGAATCCATTGATCCGGCTACGACGAGCGAGGCCGAACTCGGCGAGCTCGTCTCCCGCGACACGGCCCAGGAAGGAGTGAAGTGACATGACTTCGCTGAAGGCAAAAGTCCTGCGAGCGAATGAGTTCTGGGTCTTCCTCGTGATCGTCCTCCTCGCCCTTGTCATCCAGATGCGCAGTGGACAGTTCTTCTCGGCGAATAACCTCGTCGACCTCGCGAACGCAATGGTCGTCCCCGGGCTCTTCGCCATCGCCGCACATCTCGTCCTCGTATCGGGCGGAATCGACGTGTCCTTCCCGGCCCTCGCCTCACTCGCGGTCTACGCGACGACCCGCATCCTCGTCGATCAAGGATTCAACGGACCGGTGATCGTCCCCTTCCTTCTCGCTATGCTGTTCGGCGCACTCCTCGGAGCGTTCAACGGGATGTTCACCTCGTGGCTCACAATTCCGACACTCATCATCACGCTCGGTACAGCGAATGTCTTCTCCGGCGTCATGCAGGGCGCGCTCAAATCGGTCCAGATCCCCAACATCCCCCAGTCGATGAAAGCTTTCGGCGAGTCCAGCCTTTTCACGGTGACGAATACCCAATCCGGCCTCAAATCCGTGATGCCGACAAGTTTCCTCATCTTCCTCGTCGTTCTCGCCATCGTCTTCTTCATCACCCGATACACAATGTTCGGGCGCGGCATCTTCGCGATCGGCGGCGACGAATCAGCCGCAGAGCGCGCCGGATTCAAGGTTCGGCGCACGAAGTTCTGGCTCTATGTCATCGTCGGAGTCATCGCCGCGCTCGCGGGCATGGTGCGCACCACTTCAATGGGCCAGATGCACCCGACGAATCTTCTCGGCATGGAGATGATGGTGATTGCGGCCGTCGTCCTAGGAGGCACGGCCATCACGGGCGGCACCGGTTCACTCACCGGTGTCATCCTCGGCACTCTCCTCATCGTCATCGTTCAAAACTCAATGATCCTCACCGGCATCCCAACCTTCTGGCAAGGCTTCGCCCTCGGCCTCCTCATCATCATCGGCACCGGCGTTTCTGCCGTGCAGGTGGCGAGGTCGAAGCGCACCCAAGCAGCGGGAATGTGACAGGAGAACCACTGATGAGTACTTCATCCCTTTCCCAACGCAAACGAGTCGGAATGCCGTCCTTCCTCACAAAGGACACGTACATGACGAGGCTCATTCTCATCCTCGTCCTCCTCCTCATCTTCTTCGCGGTCGTCAAGCCCGGTCCCTTCTTCGCCTTGAGGACCTGGCAGTCGATGGCGATCCAGTTCCCCGAATTCGGGCTCATGGCCCTCGGCGTCATGCTCACAATGTTCACCGGCGGCATCGACCTTTCGGCGGTTTCGATCGCGAACGTCACCTCGATCTGCACAGCTCTCATCCTGCGAGCAACCCTGACCGGGGATGCGAACCCCTCCTCGATGGGTCTTGCCTTCACGATCGCTCTTGCGGTCGCACTCACAGTTGGATCAGTGTTCGGCGCCTTCAACGGCTTCCTCGTCTCGGTGCTGAAGATCCCACCGATCCTCGCGACCCTGGGAACCATGGAACTCTTCGGCGGCATCGCGATCATCCTCACAGGAGGAAAACCTGTCTCCGGCGTTCCTGATGCCTACGGAGCTGTCTTCGCCGCCCGCATCGGAATCGTGCCGATGCCGCTGATCGTCTTCACCGTCTGCGCGCTCCTCATCGGTCTCATCCTCACGCTCACCGGATTCGGCACGAAAATCCTCCTCATCGGTGCGAATGAGAAGGCGGCGCACTTCTCGGGACTGAAGATCAGAAGCCTTCTCATGAGGACCTATATCCTCTCGGGCATTCTCTCCGCGATGGCAGGCCTCGTCATGCTGGCGAATTACAACTCCGCGAAAGCCGATTACGGGGCGAGCTACACGCTTCTCACCGTCCTCATCGTCGTCCTCGGCGGAGTGAACCCGAATGGAGGAAGAGGACGCATCGCGGGCGTGGTCCTCGCGATCGTCATCCTCCAGGTGCTGTCCTCGGGGCTCAATATGTTCCCCAACATCTCCAACTTCTATCGCGCGCTGATCTGGGGCGGAGTACTCCTCGTCGTCATCTGCGCGAACGAACTCAATGGCAAGAATCCCTTCAAGGGCCTCCTCGCGGGAAGGAAGAAAGCATGAAGACTGTGAGAAGCAAACAGATCGTCGTGGGGGCAGACTTCGCGGGATTCCCACTCAAAGAGGCGGTCAAGGGTCACCTCCAGGAGCGAGGTTGGACCGTCACCGACCTCACCCCGGACATCTCTAGCGCCCCCATGTACCACCGCGTCGGTTTCGCCCTCGGTGCGAAGATCGCCGAAGGCGAATTCGAACGGGCCCTCGCCTTTTGCGGGACCGGAATGGGAATCCACATCGCCGCTTCGAAGGTCCCGCACGTGCACGCCGCCGTTTGCGAGACTGTTCCTTCCGCAAAGCGAGCAGCTGCGGCGAATAACGCGAACCTCCTTGCGATGGGCGCGTTCTACGTCGCTGAACGCACGGCGATGGCAATGGCTGATGCCTTCCTCGAATCTGAGCTCGGTACGGGGTACGAGGACTGGGAAGGCTTCTACGAATACCACCGCATCGGATATGACGAGTGCGAGAGCTTCGATTACGCCGCCTATAAGGCGAACGGCTTCGAAGTCGTCAATCCTCAGACGGCTCTCCTCGCCCCCGAGCCAAAGGGGTTGGCCTACTGAGGTGCGAGGCCTACTGAAGCGCGAGGCCTACTGAGGCGCACATACGTGGAATCCGCCGCTCCTTCAACCAAAATCGAAAGGAGCGGCGGACTCGTGTTCGCCTTGAGAAGACTCCCCATAAAATCAGTGATCCTGCCTTTGGGTGGGCACAAGACCAATGGACGCCCCTCGGGTCGTGCAGGTCTTGGGTCGTGCAGGTCTTGGGTTGTGCAGGCCTCGGGTTGTGCAGGCCTCGGGTTGTGTAAGTCTGCGGATCCACCCCTCAAAAGGTCAGTCGATTCGGCTGAGTGAATTGGCTCGAGTCGACTGAGCGAAGGGTCAGGCGAATGAGACCAAGAGCATGATTCTTCCCCGAAAAGCAGGAGCTCCTCAGCCCTCGAAACCGGTTGATTCGCGAACAATGAGCTCGCCTCGCACGATGATTCGCTTCTCGATTGGCTCATCTTCGGATAAGAGAAGATCGACTCCGCGCCGGGCGATCTCAGCGAGAGGTTGGCGAAGTGTCGTCAAAGACGGTCGCATCAATTGGGCGAACTGAATATCGTCAAAGCCTGTGACCATGACCTCCTCCGGGATTCGCCAACCGCGGTGGCGAAGCTCTGTCGTCGCACCAATCGCAATGAGGTCGTTGAGACACACGAAGGCATCCCACTTGTCCCCGCGGGCCAGCAGAACGCTCACCGCATTGCGTGCGGACTCAACCGAGAAGTTGCATTCAACGACGTCAGTGTCCTTCAGCTGCATCCCGAACTCCTCGGCCGCAATTCTCGCTTCACTCACGCGCGTCATGGAGGAGACATCAGTTCCCGTGTTTGAGAGGAGGGCGATGCGCTGAGCTCCTTTATCGCGCAAGTGTTCGAGGATCGCGCGAATACCGTGACGATCATCGACTCCGACCATCGGAAGTTCAGGGAGTTGAACCGCGCGATCGAGCTGCACGGTGTTGACGAGTGATGAAGTGCGCTCGAGGGCGGGGGTGGAGAATGCCTCATGGCAGGGCACGGAGATCAGTCCGTCAACGGAGCCTCCCTCGAAGGAGCGGAGCTGAAAATCCTCTTTGATCACCGACATTTGGGAATCTGAGAGCAGCAAAGACAGGCCGCGCTCGGCCAGACAATGCTCCACTTGGACAACGAGCTCCATGAAGAAGGGATTCGAGATCGAGGGGACCACCATGCCGATCTGCTTGGTCCTCGCGAGTCGTAAGGATCGGGCGACCGGGTTGACTCGATATCCGAGCTCGCGTGCGACCTGGCGCACATGATCGCGGGTCTGGGCGCCGATGAGTTCGGAGCCGCGTCCGAGCGCCCGCGAGGCTGTTGAGACGGAGACGCCCGCTGCGCGTGCGACGTCAACTAACCGGGGTCTTTGCCTGTCATCGGTCGCCATGGCCTCAGCGTAGTGCTTGTCGATCATTGGCATTGTGGAATGTCATCCCTAGTGCCTCGTGTATCAACTCTGAGATCAGAGACAAGCACTGTCCGCTGAGCTTCCCACATAACATGCCAATGAACTCACCAATGTGGGAAGTAGTTGGCATGTTCAGTGGGAAGCTCGCCCACGCCTCACCGGATCTCGATCAACGCTCCGGAAGAACACGTCGGTAGCGCTGTCGAGGGCTCTTTGGAGGCTCAGTTGCCTCGACCACGCCGTCCTCAATCAGTGAATTCAGGGAGTTCTGTACAGAGGTTCTGCTCAGTCCCGTGGCTCGGACGAGGTTCTTTGGTTGAAGCGCTTTCGCGATCTGCCAGGATCGCTCGTACGGCTTCCAGCGCGGTGGTGTACTGCTCAGCTTGAGCGACGCGGCGCCGACGGAACACGACTGTGAACTGGGTGAGATCGTTCTTGAATTCGGCCGGAGGCATCAAAGCCTCGCGAAGCGCCGCTTGAATCACCTGAATCCCCGTGCCGCGGTTCTCCGCGATGATGCCGCCATCCGCGAGAGCCACGCTCTCCAAGAAAGTTGCCAGGCGTTGGTTGCGAGTCGCAGAAGTGTCGGCGGCCTCAAGCGTCGCAAGAGTAGTGTTCCCGTAGAGCCCCCCTGGATTCGTGATCTCAAGACGATCGACGAAGAGGTTGACTTGCACCTGAGTGCCGCGCGCTGCTGGGGAGTAATCGCGGTGCATGAGTGCGTTGACAATGGCTTCTCTCACTGCGACGAGCGGGTAGTCGGGAAGTTCTGTCCTGAATCTCTCGCCGATAAGCGCTCCAGTCCGCATGTTCCTCGCAACGAGGTCGAGCGTGCGTTCGACGAGTTCAGGAATCGGGCCAGTCACTGTTGCACTGTCAAGAAGTCGAGTTCCTGTTGTGATCTCCCCTTTCGATGTTCCCGGGAACATCGCCCAAGTGACCGTGAGCCGAGGGAAGAACTCCTGAGGGTACTCACCCATGGCGAGGAGAGCTGCGAGGGTCGGATGCTCTTGCCGGGTGATGCGCAGGCGCGTAAGCGCCAGATCCTCACCATGTGCGAAGGTTTTCGGACGTTTTACCCGTTCGCTTTGAAGGAAGGGAGTGAGGATGCTGGAATCGAGATCATCTACGGAAGCATCGTCGATGGGCTCCTCATCCCATTTCGGCTGTGTTTTCTGCTCGATGAGGCGGTCGACTTCATATTGCGTCATCCGCATATCACCGTCACCGGTGCGTTTGTAAGAACCCCCGTAGCACCCCTGGTCGGTGACATAGCAGGGTTTATCAAGCGACTGCATTTCCGGGATTTCTGCGACGAGGACGAGAGCGTCGTCGACCTTGAGAATCTCGATTTCGGGCCGAACGATGGGAGTCATCTGCTCGCACCGGGACATGAGCTGGTTCTGTGCGCTCTGGGGGTCGAAACCCTCGACGGGTGTGAACCCCTGGGTTTCCGACAGGCCGATGATGAGGGTTCCACCGTCAGAGTGAGAGAAGGCGCTCAAGGTTTCACGCACGGCTTTGCCGATCCCTGGCTTCACTTGTTCTGAACTGGTGTCGAAACCGAGAAGACGGAAACGATCGATGCGCTCGCGAAGCTCTTCATCCAACATGCCAACTACTTCCCACATTGGTAAGTAGTTGGTATGTTGAGTGGGAAGCTCGCCCAAAACTCAGGAAGACTGAAGGAAAGACCTGAAAGCTGAGTCTTCAATGGCCTCCTCTGCCGCATCTCAAGTGGTCGACCTGGGCATGCCTGACTCTCCGGGGAGTCTTTCGATCTGCTTTCCTCGCATTGCCCTCTTCATCATGCTGGGCCTTTTCGCTTCTCGTGCGAATCATCCTAAGGAAACGTGTTCCCCTTCAATGTCCGCTCCGAACACGCAGCAGGAGGAAGGTGACGGTCCCGCAGTCATCTGACTCGTCCTCGGCCCTCCTCTCAGATTGCCTTCTCCCGGATCGCTTTCTCTCGGGTCACCTTCTCTTAGAGCGCCTCACCGGTGATGCGGTGTCGGATCTCGTAGATCTGGCCCGCATGCAGCTCAACGGCGGTGCGGAAACCGGCATCACTGAGAGGATTGGGAGCTCCTGATACGCCTGTTCCGAAATCGAAAGCGGATGTGATCGCCTCAATGCCCAGGCATAGGTTCCTCCCACACCACGGGGCGCCTTTGCGACCGTAGTTCGAAATCCACAGCATCGCGTGGTCGAGTATCTCGGTATCCCACTCAAGGGCGACACGATATCCCTCGGCCTCATTGAACAGTGCGACGCGCCCCTCCTTCGGGGCGGCCAAAAGAACGATTTCGTCGACCTCGTCTTTGAGGGGAAGGCGCGTGAGATCCAGCGTGCCACCATCAGCTCGAGGTGCCTTGGTCGCATCGTGGAACACCGCGCCCCTGTCCAGTACTGAGGTGCCCGAATCGGCGGGGAAGGCCCACAAGGAATCGCATTCGGGAAGCTCGATGCGCGCACCGCCCTCGGCCTCGGGAAGCGAAAAGATCGGATGGAGGCCGAGCGGCAGGCAACAGTCGGAACGAACGAGGATCGAATCGAGGAAGTCGACGGCGCCTTCGAGGCAGGTGACGCGGCGTTCCACCTTCTCAATCGGGGAATCGGGAGCATATTCGAGGAAGAGCCTCGCATAGTCTTCACCGACTTCGCTTGCGGTCCACTCCAAGTTCGCGGAGGGGCCGTGCACCCATTCGCTCGGGCCCGCAAAACCTTCACGCCACGCCTCTGGCAGGTCCTCGGCTGAGGCGGGGACCGCACCGAAGGGGACGCACAGGAAATCACCCCGCAAGCTGTCAAGCAGCGCAAGCTCGGGGAAGCCCTCCCATTTCGCCGTGTACGAGGGCGAGAACTGGCGCGGGGTTCCGGGGTTGAAGACGAGGGTCGTCATCGCGCCGAGGGACTGAATGCTTGCGCGCACGCTTTCGTTTCCGATGATGATGTCCATGTCGACTCCTTCGTCGAGAACACTGAGGTGACCAGGTGTGGGCGGTGCTGAGGCCAGGAACACCCGGAGTCACCTGGGGCGGGGAGAGGCCACCCGGGGCCAGTCTGTACCTGGATCACCCTGGGGTGGCTGCTTCGTGAAACAGATCCAAGTGTAGTCACCTGTGGTCTGCCTACTCTGCGCCCCGTGCCCGACTGTCAACTCGAAAAAGATGATGTCGGAACTTGGCCCAACTGCTGCGCCCCCGGGGGCCGACTTGTGCCTGATGAACTCGCGTCCGATGAACGCGTACCCGATGAGTATGGGGATTATTCACCTGACCCGTGCCTGATGAACCTGTGCCTGGTGGGCGTGGGGGCCGCTCCACCCGACCTGTGCCCGATGAGTGTGTCGTCCCCGTCTCCTTCCCACTGAGTGATTAGTACGGATGCCGTCGTCCCCCGCCCCGGCCCTCCTCGCCCGCCTCGTAGCCCTCGTCCTTTCATCCGCCTCGTCCTCTTCACTTCCTCTTAGTCCCTGGGCTTAGTCCCTGGGTGAGTTAGCGCCCGTAGCGTGCGGCGAAGTCCTCTTCGAGGCGTTCAAGGGAGGTGCCCTTCGTTTCGGGCACGATGAACAGGTAGAAGCACAGTGCCACGACGTTGATCGCGCCGAAGGTCGCGTAGGTCCATGCTGCTCCCAGGTGGGTGATCATCACGGGGAACACGTAGGACACGAGCGCGTTCATCAGCCAGCCGCACCCGACTGCAAAACCCTGTGCGACACCGCGGATGCGCGAAGGGAAGATCTCCGACACGAGAACCCAGTTCACCGTGCCCGACTGTTTCGCGAACACGAAAAGTGAAACGAGGACGAGGACGAGCCACGGCAAGGCGGAGGGCACATCCGCGGAAATCGACCCATCGGGCAGCGTATAAGGCGTGATTCCGAAGGCGAACACGAGGGCGAGAGCAAATAGGAAGAAAGTGACGCCTGATTCTTGGTAGATGCCCACATGGCGGCGCTTGAGTCTGCCGACGAGCCACAAGCCGAAGGCCGCGCCAAGAGTCGCAACCGCGCCCGTAATGACGTTCAGGGAGATCGAATCGGTTGTGGAAAAGCCCGCCGCCCGCAGAATCTTCGGCAGGTAGTACATCGCCGTGTTGATACCGGTCAACTGGTCGAAGCAGGCGAGGCCAATGCCGATGAAAGTGAGGCGCCTCGTCCAACGCACTCGCATCGTCCTCGAAAAGGACCAGGTGCCTTCGCTCTTGGCGCGCTCGTGCAGATCGACAATCTCACGGATCTCATCTGCGATGTCGTCGCGCTCGGGATCGCGGATCTGTTTGAGAGAGCCGATCGCTTCGACATAGTGGAGGTTCGCAGCGTACCAGCGTCCCGACTCGGGCATGAGGCGCATCCCGATCCACAAGAGAATCGCGGGGATCGTCGCGAGGACGAGCATCCACCTCCACGCAGCGCCGTTTCCACTGAGAATGACGATATCGGCCATGGTCGAGGCCTGATCCCAACTCAGCTGCGAGGATTGTGCGATTGCCGGGTCAACGGTGACGTGAGGGCCCCCGTGGCCGCGGGCGAGCATCGCATTCATTGAGTAGGCGAGCAGCTGGCCGAAGACGATCATGAACTGATCGAGGGCGACGAGTTGACCTCGGACTCTTGTCGGCGCGGATTCTGACAGGTAGATCGGCACGGTCGCTGAGGCCCCGCCGACGGCCCAGCCGAGGATGAAACGGAAGAACAGGAGGACTGGGATATTCGGGGAGAGAGTACAGCCCAGAGTTGCGATGGTGAACACTCCGGCGAGGAGGAGGATGTTAAAGCGCCTGCCCCTCGAGTCGGAGATTCTCCCACCGAGGATCGCGCCGAGCGCGGCGCCGAGGGCGAGAGTTGCGCCAACCAGGCCCTCGTCGAACTCGTTGAGCCCAAGGCCGCCAGCGGCGGGCGGCATGTACATGTACGGCAGTGCGCCTGCGATGACTCCGGTGTCATAGCCGAAGAGGAGCGAGCCGAAGGTCGCGACCGTTGCGAGGAGAGCAATAGAGCGACGCGGCCCTGAAGCGGGCGTCGCCTCAACGAGGGCGCTGAGCTCGTCATCAGAAGGAATCGCAGTGCTTCTCGGGGGACTTGATGTCATAAGCCCATCATCGTCCGATGACACGTGAAAGGGAACACCGAAGTCTCGGGGACTGCGACTTCATCATCTGTGAACCTGTGGTTGAGGGTTGGTGTGGGTCAACACTGCACTATCGGAACTCCTAGACGCCACCTCCTAATATCTCCTAATATGGGCATAATTAGGAGATATTAGGAGATGGAGGCAATGAAGGTCCCCATTTCACCACCGGCACCACTGGCGGATATGAGACGCATCCTCATTGGAGGAAACACTGACACGCGACATCTCGTCGACGTCATCACATCCAGAACATTGGCTGAAGATCCCTTGTACCACCCGTGGGAGTGGTTCTTCCGACATGAACCCCCTGAGGGATTTACGCGTGAGGAGTGGTGGGTTGCTGTTCGTTCAGCCCGCGCTGCGACAGCGCGGCCTCTTCCCCTGAGGCTCACAAATGGTCAGGCACTCACATTCAATCTTCCCGACCCGCTTCTTCGGCTCGTCGACGAGATCTCCGCGCGCGCTCGCGGGCAAATCGAGCTTCCGGAACCCGTTGTGAATACGGCTACCCGCAATCGCTACCTCGTTCGCTCACTCATTGAGGAATCAATGACGTCTTCCCAGCTTGAAGGAGCCGCAACCTCGCGAATCGATGCAAAGAAGATGTTGAGGGAGAACCGAAAGCCGAGGGATCGCTCTGAACGCATGATCGTCAACAACTTCCTCGCAATGAAGCGAATCACCGAGTTACGTAATGAATCCCTGACTCCCGAACTCGTCTGCGAGATTCACCGTCGCGTGACAGATGGGACTATCGATGACCCCGCCGAGGCCGGAAGAATTCAACGTCCCGGTGACAGCCGCGTTCAGATCGTCGGTGACGCCAGCGATGAACAGATCCTCCATATACCGCCCCCCGCAGCGGAACTACCGAAACGCTTGGAGGAGCTGTGTGCTTTCGCCAATACCTCGTCGAATAACGAGGACGGTCCGTATGTCCCTCCCCTCGTACGCTCCATCACCCTTCACTTCATGATGGGACACGACCACTATTTCGCAGACGGGAACGGGCGAACCGCTCGCGCAGTCTTCTATTGGTCAATGCTCAACCAGGGTTTCTTCCTCACGGAGTATCTTTCCATTTCGCGCTTACTTCTCAAGGCGCCCGCGCGCTACGCGCGCAGCTTCCTTTACACCGAACAGGACGAGGGCGATCTCACCCATTTCCTTCTTGAACAGGCGAGAATCGTTGAACGGGCGATCACCGATCTTGACGGCTACCTCGCTCGCAAGGCGAGAGAACTGAAACAGTTCGGCAGCAAGCTCCGCACACTCGGGCTCAATCACCGCCAGATCGCGCTCCTCGAGGCTTTTGTGCGCGACCCAGGCGCGATCACGACGGTCGCCGAGCATCAACGCACTCACGGTGTCTCGAACCAAACCGCTCGCACTGACCTGCAGGATCTGCATGAACGGGGTTATCTCCACGTGGTCAAGAGCGGTAAGATCTTCATGTGGTACCCCGGGGATGATATCGCCACGAGGATTGATTCAGGGCACTAGCGGCACTTCCCTGGGAGGCTGTGGAGGTGAAGGTCTTGTGGGCTGGATGTGGGGTTGTCACGTTCATGTCCGGTTCAAGGAGGCTTTCATGACTGACGCTCATGCAGCTTTGATGTCTCAGGGAGTCGCTCATCTGGAGGGTGGCCTGGTATTCCGCCAACGACGCGGCGTGGGCCTCTGGGGAATAATCCCTCCTCCCGGATTCTTCTCACTTTGAGGGAGTGTGCGTCATTGGGGTCGATGAACACGTGTGGCGTCAGCGGGGTGGAGACAGGTACGCAACGGTGATCGTGGACTTGACACCCGTGTGCAACAAATACCCCTACACCAGCTCATCAAGACAATCACCAGGCCCGACCTGTTAAAACTCACATCGCACTGGCTCGCATGAGAAGCAGCTTCACTCGCCGAGTCCAAGACATCCTGGCCTACTTCGACCACTCCAAGCCTGCTCGAAACGAGAGGGTTCAGACCTCACCCACACCCCATCTGCGAAAAGCCTGTTTGATGATCGACACTTCAATCATCTCTATCGTTTCTTTCGTTTCTGACATAGACTGGGTCCATGGCGAGCATGACGCTGGAAAGAGAAAGAAACAGTATTGGGGTGTCTTCGCGAGGTCCGCGCACGGTTTTGCCCCCTGAAGATCGCCGCGAGCTTCATGAGATCGATCAGTTGCTCGCGGCTCAGCCAAGGCTTGTTGACCATCAAGGGCATGCGATCCCTCTACCGGAAGAGGTGTTCAGTGTGCTTCGCGATGTCGTTGAAGCCATGCAGGCTGGACGGGCAATCGTGCTTACTCCGACCGCCATGCGTCTGACGACCGGGGAGGCTGCGGAGATCCTCGGTGTGTCTCGTCCGACTCTCGTGAAACTTCTTGAGGATGGAAAGATCCCCTTCGATAAGCCGAATCGGCATCGATACGTGATGCTCGAAGACCTCGAGCGGTATCGAGCAGAGCGGGCTGCGGAGCGGCGAGCGGCCATCATGAGGTTCTCGGAGTCGGCTCGAGAGCATCAATTTGATGATCCGACCCCCGAAGAAGTCGCCGAAGCGGTGAGAGTCGTGAGATCGGGGATGAGTACAGAGTGAGTTTCCGTGCCCTTCTTGATGCGAATGTGCTGGTTCCTATCACTGTTGCGGATGTCTTCCTGCGCTGCGCCGAGCAGGGCTTCTACGATCTACTGTGGTCAGACCGCATCATCGAAGAGGTCTCGCGGACGCTGGTACAGCTCAATCCATCGATTCCTCGGAATAACATCGATGAGCGGATTCAGGACATGATAAGAGCCTTCCCACAGGCAACGGTCTCCGATTGGAAGGTGTTTTGAGAACGATGCCCCGAACTGCCTGACAGTAATGACGAGCACGTATGTGCCGCTGCGATTGCGGGAAATGCCGATGTGATTGTCACATTCAATTTGAAAGACTTTCCGCAGGATGCACTGGAGCAGGCCGAATTATTTGCCCAGGGTCCCGATGAATTCATGCTCGACCTGTGGGATCTCAAGCCGTGGTATCCACAGAGAATTGTCACCATCATCGATGAGATGAGCGAGGTGAGAGATCTCAATTGGAGGGACATGGTTCATCGTTTGTCGAAGGCCGGGCTACCGAAGTTCGCTAATCTGATCGCCGAGTGGCACTACGATAACAACGCTGATTGACTACGGTTCCTAAGACTGTCACGGAGTGTGGTGGGGCGGCGTAATGGACTGCTCCCCGGAAGTTGGACTTGGTAATCGGGTTCCTTCTTCCGGGGAGTATTTCTGTGTTGTCATCGAGTAAGGCCAGCCAGGTCCAGCGTGAGCGGTTGGTTGAGTTGTTCGAGGATGGTTGGGGTTTCACGGCCGCTGCTAGGGGGGTTGGGGTTGGGGTCAAGACGGCTAGGAACTTGTGGGACCGGTGGCGTCTTCATGGCAGGCTTGCCCTTATGCGCAAGCCATCCCGGTCAAGTCCTGTGGAGTGGTGTAATCGTTTTGTGTCCTTCGGGTTAGGTTATGC
>ERZ772764.592-NODE-592-length-24813-cov-5.777971_pt1 | contig 24813 bp, 19 predicted proteins | sample MGYA00512163_ERZ772764 | MGnify/ENA primary metagenome ERZ772764 (study PRJEB29015, sample SAMEA2737903) | human oral metagenome | biome: human oral; feature: human-associated habitat; material: dental | place: China | collected 2094 ... | reverse complement strand
GGCGCGGATAATTAAATCTTCGCCGGTTACATCGTCTTTGCCTTCCACTTTCGGTGGGTTATAAACGATATGATAAGAACGGCCGGATGCTTGGTGTACGCGGCGACCGCTCATGCGTTCAACAATCACTTCGTCCGGTACGTCGAATTCTAAAACATAGTCGATTTTCACACCGGAATCTTTCAATGCATCCGCTTGAGGAATAGTGCGCGGAAAGCCATCTAACAGAAAACCATTAGCACAGTCAGGTTGTGCAATGCGATCTTTTACCAACGCAACGGTTAATTCATCGGGTACCAGCTTACCTTCATCCATCAACGCTTTCGCTTGTTTGCCCAATGCGGTGCCCGCTTTGATTGCCGCGCGGAACATATCGCCCGTTGAAATTTGCGGAATACCGAATTTGTTCATTATAAATTGCGCTTGCGTACCTTTGCCTGCGCCCGGTGCGCCTAAAAGAATAATTTTCATAGAAATCTCCATTAATCAATCGGATAAATAAAACCCGGCTAAGATACTGATAAAGCAAAGTGCGGTCAAATTTTTTGTGGCGTTTTCCGTAAAATTTGACCGCACTTTAATCGTATGAGCGATACGGGATTTTTTATGCAACCCAAAGCAGCACCGCTAATAATTGCGGCGAAATAATTCGCAAGAACATGACGAGAGGGTAAACCGTCGCATATGAAAGCGAAGCAGCGCCGTTGTCTTCTTTCATTTCATTGGCGAAAGCGAGCGCGGGAGGATCGGTCATAGAACCGGCAAGTAAGCCGCAGATACTTAAATAGTTCAATTTGGCGTAAAGACGGGCAATAACACCGACAATCATTAACGGAACAAAGGTGATGAAAATACCGTAGCCCATCCACTCAAGACCGGAACCGTTCACTAACGTATCGATAAAATTACCACCCGATTTTAATCCGACTACCGCCAAGAAAAGCACGATGCCAATTTCACGTAATGCCAAGTTCGCACTTGGTGGCATAAACCAGTAAAGTTTACCGATGCTACCAATTCGGGCAAGAATAAGCGCAACGACTAGCGGTCCACCGGCCAAACCGAGTTTGAGGGCGACAGGAAAACCGGGAATATAAAACGGAATAGAGCCGAATAATACCCCCAAGCCAATCCCGATAAACACCGGTAACATTTGTACTTGTAGGAGTTTTTGTTGTGCATTACCAATCACTGAAATGGCTTGATTCAATACATCGGTGCGGCCGACCATATGTAACACATCGCCGAACTGCAAAGAGGTATCGCCGCTTGGAACCAGTTCTACGCCGGCCCGATTTAAACGGGAAATCACCACGCCATATTTGGAATGTACGTTAAGAGCACGAATTTTCTTGCCCAGTACCTTTTCGTTAGTCACCACCACGCGTTCAGCTCGAATTTCCCCGCTGGCGGAGAGTACCGGCATATCCACTTCTTCACCGATAACAAGTCGCATTTTTCTTAATGCATGATCATCACCTACCAAATGAAGCACGTCATCCAGATGAATTTCTGTATCCGCTTTCGGTACGATAACATTTTCGCCGCGCTTTAAGCGGGAACATACGACATCCTCTTCCTCAAAACCGGGAATTTCAAGCAAGCCTAAACCGTCTAAATTATGGTTAGTCACTTTCACGGAAATAGTATGCAAACTTTCTTTGTCATAACCGCTTTCTTGATTAAAGCGATTAGCTTCCTCGTCAATTTTGATTTTAAAAAACAAGCGAATCAACCACATAACCAGTAAAATTCCGCAAATCCCGAAAGGATAAGCCATCGCGTAAGCCATCCCCATGGTTGACGTGGCATGGCTTAAACCGAGCTCCGTTAAAATTTGTTGTCCAGCACCAAGCGAAGGCGTATTGGTAATCGCACCGGAATAAATCCCCAAAGCGATGTCCAGCGGTACGCCAATGGCTTTGGTGAGTACGACAACGGAAACTGCCCCCAACACCACGATTAAAATTGCTAACCCGTTGAGCTTTAAGCCCGATTTTCGCAAAGAGGCAAAAAATCCGGGACCAACTTGAATCCCAATGGTATAAACGAACAAAATTAAACCGAATTCTTGAATAAAATGTAGTGTGTGAGAATCAAGAGCAATTCCGTATTGGTTAGTAAAATGGGCAACAATAATACCGCCGAACAACACCCCACCGATGCCTAAGCCCACCCCTTTAATCTTCCAATGTCCAATCCATAAACCTATCACGGCAACGAGGGCAAGAAGACTAATGGTGATTGCAATATCACTCATAGTAACCTCTTTATAACTAAATTTAACTAGGCGAAATTATAACAAGTTGATTTTTTAAAACCTGAAGGAAACAGAAAAAATGATAATTTCATCACATTTTTTCTTGCTTAATCATAATCACCGCCTAAAATTAGGCCGCATCGCTTAACGCGGTGCTTAACGACTTCGCTGCTATGGCAGGACAAGTTTAATAGGTTGTTTTTGTGGCGGCATTTTTTGTTTTACGGATAAATTTATGGATTACGGACAAGAAGCGATAACTTCTCTCCTTTGGGTGCTACAAACCTTAGCGATTACCGCATTGATCTTTAGCTTCGGTATTTTTTTATTAGTACGTTTTAGCCGTTGGGGCAAACAATTTTGGCAATTCGCCGGCGGTTATCTATCACCGAAACGAAGCATTAAACCATTGTTGTTTTTCTTACTAATCGTGGCGCTGACCTTGGTGAGCGTGCGCATTAGCTTGGTATATTCGGAATGGTACAACAATATGTACACTTCGCTGCAAGAATTTAACCAAGCGGTATTTTGGCAACAAATGGGGTTATTTTGCGTCATCGCAGCCTGTGCGGTATCCACCTCATTAGCAAGTTATTACATCGAACAACGCTTTATCATCAGCTGGATCGCTTGGCTTAATGATGAATTAACCAATAAATGGATGACAAACCGCGCCTATTACAAAACGCAATATTTATCCGCCAATCTGGATAACCCCGATCAACGTATTCAACAAGACGTTCAATCTTACGTAAAAACCACGCTTTCCCTAAGCACCGGCGTAATTGATGCGGTCACATCAATGATTTCCTACACTATTTTATTGTGGGGCTTGGCGGGACCGATGCTGGTGCTTGGCGTAGAAATTCCGCATATGATGGTGTTCTTAGTCTTCGCTTACGTCATTTTTACCACGTTAATCGCCTTCTGGCTCGGTCGCCCGTTAATTCATTTGAATTTTGCTAACGAACGACTTAACGCAAACTATCGTTATTCCCTCATTCGCGTTAAAGAATACGCCGAAAGCATTGCCTTTTACGCCGGCGAAAAAGTGGAACAAAACCAACTTTATCGCCAATTTCGCGCGGTCATTAACAATATGTGGAATATCGTGTTCAGAACGCTGAAATTTTCCGGTTTCAACTTAATCGTCAGCCAAATTTCGGTAGTTTTTCCATTATTAATTCAGGTCGGTCGCTATTTTGAAAAGCAAATCAAACTGGGCGATCTAATGCAAACCTTGCAGGTATTCGGCAAACTGCATACCAATCTGTCTTTTTTCCGTAACAGTTACGATAATTTTGCCGGCTACAAAGCCACACTCGATCGTTTAACCGGCTTCACTTATGCCATCGACATGGCTAATCGCGAATCGGAAACGGATATTCGAAACAGCGAAAATGATGTGATTTTCAAGGGCTTGACCATTAAAAATCCGTTCGGTCGCACGTTAATCAATAACGTCAATCTTACTTTGCCGCAAGGGGCAAGTTTACTGATTCAAGGCGATTCCGGTGTAGGCAAAACCACTTTATTACGTACGGCTGCAGGGCTTTGGTCTTATTCGCAGGGAACCGTATATTGCCCGCTGGATTCGCAACTTTTCCTTGCGCAGAAAAACTATTTGCCGCAGGGTGATTTGAGCACCGCATTGGCCTATCCGAAAAATTCAGCGGACATCGACCGCCCCTTGGCGGAAGAGATTTTGCGCAAAGTTCAACTTGGACATTTAATCGAACGCTTGGAACAAGAACAAGACTGGACGCGCATTCTTTCTCTCGGCGAACAACAACGCTTGGCGTTCGGCCGACTGTTGTTGCATAAACCCAAAGTCGCCTTTTTGGACGAAGCGACAGCCAGTATGGATGAAGGTTTGGAAGACGCCATGTATCGCCTATTAAAATCGGAACTACCGAATATGACCCTCATCAGCGTAGGACATCGTTCCACATTAAAACGCTATCACCGTCAACAACTGCAAATTTTTGCCGACGGTAGTTGGGCGCTCAATGAAATTTAGGCATGACCGCATGATCAACACCGCCTAATTACGGATCAAAAATAGCACCGCATTGAAGCTGCGTCCAATGCGGTGCTATTTTAGCAATAAAGCTGAAATGCGTGCTCTTTGTTCCAAAAATCATTCGATGAGCGTCACGTCAACCCGTTGCCGCTTGCTATGCTAACTGTAAAAAACTCGTGCGTTTTCCGTGCTAAAAAAGCCGTAATCCTTGTAAAAGTGCTGTTATCGTCAGCGATTTTTTGGTACATTTAGCGCAATTTTTTTGCGTTCGATAACGAACAACTTTTCAACCAGCTAAATTTAACGGAATCATTATGTTATTCAAAAAAATTCGTGGTTTATTTTCAAACGATCTCTCCATCGACTTAGGTACCGCAAATACCCTTATTTATGTAAAAGGGCAAGGTATTGTATTAAACGAACCCTCCGTGGTGGCCATTCGCCAAGACCGCGTGGGTGCGCTCAAAAGTATTGCGGCGGTGGGTAAAGAAGCGAAACAAATGTTAGGCCGCACACCGAAAAGCATCGTCGCAATTCGTCCGATGAAAGACGGTGTCATCGCCGACTTTTTCGTCACCGAAAAAATGTTGCAATATTTCATCAAACAAGTGCATAGCGGCAACTTTATGCGTCCGAGCCCACGCGTATTAGTCTGTGTACCGGCGGGCGCCACCCAAGTGGAACGTCGCGCCATCAAAGAATCGGCTATCGGCGCGGGTGCACGCGAAGTGTATTTAATTGAAGAACCGATGGCCGCGGCAATCGGCGCCAAACTGCCGGTTTCCACCGCAGTAGGTTCAATGGTAATCGACATCGGCGGCGGCACCACGGAAGTGGCGGTAATTTCCTTAAATGGCGTCGTCTATTCTTCTTCCGTGCGTATCGGCGGCGACCGTTTCGACGAAGCGATCATTTCTTATGTGCGCCGCACATTCGGCTCGGTGATCGGCGAACCGACGGCAGAACGCATCAAACAAGAAATTGGCACCGCATTCATCCAAGACGGCGATGAAATTAAAGAAATGGAAGTACACGGCCATAATCTCGCCGAAGGCGCGCCGCGTTCTTTCAAACTCACTTCCCGAGATGTATTAGAAGCAATTCAACAACCGTTAAACGGTATTGTCGCCGCGGTGCGCACCGCATTGGAAGAATGCCAACCGGAACATGCCGCCGATATTTTTGAGCGTGGTATGGTGTTAACCGGCGGTGGCGCTTTATTACGTAATATTGATGTGTTACTTGCCCACGAATCCGGTGTACCGACTATCATCGCCGAAGATCCGCTCACTTGCGTAGCGCGCGGCGGCGGCGAAGCGCTAGGAATGATCGATATGCATGGCGGCGATATTTTTAGCGATGAAATCTAATTTATCATCAATCAAAGTGCGGTTAAATTAAACCGCACTTTTGTTTTGAGCATTTAGGAACTGGAATGAAACCGATTTTTGCTAAAGCCCCGCCACTGGGCATTCGCTTAATTCTTACAGTAATAGCCTCCATCGGGCTCATACTTACTGACGGGCAAAATTCTATGAGCCAAGCCCGCAGTCTGCTAGAAACGGCCGTGGGCGGTTTGTATTATTTGGCAAACAGCCCCCGCAGCGTATTAGACGGCGTATCCGATAATTTAGCGGATACCGGCAAACTGCAAATCGAAAATAAAGTGTTGCGCGAGCAACTACGAGAAAAAAACGCCGATTTATTATTGTTGGATCAACTCAAAGTGGAAAATCAGCGTTTGCGTTTATTGCTCAACTCTCCGCTACGTACCGATGAATACAAAAAAATCGGCGAGGTGCTAACGGCGGAAACCGATGTGTATCGTCAACAAATCGTCATCAATCAAGGCGAAAAAGACGGCGCTTACGTAGGGCAAGCGGTAATTGATGAAAAAGGCGTCATCGGACAAATTATTTCCGTCGGTGCAAACAGCAGCCGCGTATTATTGCTCACCGATGTCACCCATTCTATTCCCGTACAAGTGTTGCGTAACGATGTGCGCGTAATCGCCAGCGGTACCGGCCATACCGATGAGCTGACGCTTGATAATGTGCCACGCTCAGTGGATATTGAAAAAGGAGACTTATTGGTTACGTCCGGTTTGGGCGGTCGTTTTATCGAAGGTTATCCGGTTGCTGTGGTTCAAAACGTATCTCGCGACGGCTCGAATTATTTTGCCACCATCAAAGCCAAACCGCTCGCCTCATTAGAACGATTACGTTATGTGCTGTTGCTCTGGCCGAGTAATTCAGATATGTCGAAAGCGAAATCCATATCGCCGCAAGAAGTGCGCGAGTTAGTACAAAAACGCTTAGCAAGCCAATCCAATGAAGGCTCCAATGCGGTGCTCAAAGAGAAGGTCACCGATGAGGAAACACAACCGGAGGCCGGTAAGGAAATCATTGAGGAAATTCCGGCAGAAGCGCCGCAAGAAGAATCGCTTATGCCGGAACAACAAAAACACCGGGAGGAGGACTAATGCAAATTCGTTTAATTTTGCAATGGGCGACAATCCTTTTATTTTTCATCATCGCACTGGTGATGGAGCTTGCGCCCTGGCCCACCGGTTTCCAAGCATTTAAGCCTGCTTGGTTGATCTTGGTACTGACTTACTGGATACTCGCCATTCCGAACAAAGTCAGTATCGGTGTCGCCTTTTTGCTCGGCGTTATTTGGGATTTACTGCTCGGTTCCACGCTCGGCATCCACGCCTTAGTATTATCCGTGGCGTTTTATTTCATTGCAAAAAATTATTTGGTATTGCGTAACCTGTCTTTGTGGTTTCAAAGTCTGTTGGTGATTATTTTCGTATTCTTCATCCGCATCGCCATTTTCCTTGTAGAATTATTTCTACACGACGCCGTCTTCAACTGGCAAGAAATCTTCGGCGCCGTCGCTTCCGGCATATTATGGCCGTGGGTATTTTTGCTTATGCGAAAAATCCGTCGAAAAGTGAGATTACATTAATCGACACTAAATTTTGAAGAATAAAAAAAACCGAGTGCAAAATACGGCACTCGGTTCTTGCTTTCCGGAACAGCTCAAAATTATTTTTTAATCGCTATTCTCAACTCAATCAAAAATTATAGACTTTCGGTGAAAGTACGGGTAATCACGTCGCGTTGTTGTTCCGGCGTTAAAGAGTTAAAACGTACGGCGTAGCCTGAAACACGAATCGTTAATTGTGGATATTTATCCGGGTTGTTAACCGCATCTTCTAAAGTTTCGCGACGCAATACGTTTACGTTTAAATGCTGGCCGCCTTCCACTTTAACAGTCGGTGCAACGTTTACCGGCAATTCGCGATATTCGATTTGACCTAATTCGCTCACCGCAATCACTTGATCTTCGGCAAATTCCCCCTTCGCACATAAACAACGCGCTTCGTTGGTATCACTGTCTAACAACCAAAATGAATTGAGTAAGTTGTCGTTCGCTGCTTGAGTAATTTGAATACCTTTAATCATAAAAGCCTCCTAATTGGCGTTTAAATAATCATAAAAAACTGCGCAAATTTTATCAAAAAATTTTAAGACTTCAAATTCTTTTGATAAAGAACAAGTTAGTTTCTTGAACGCCTTTTAACCACATTGATCTAGATTAAATTATTTATTCACAATACATTTGAAATTACATCGCTAATTAACATTCAAACTACATTTTAATAACAATTTATCTCCCCGACGCAATCTGATTTGGTTTATAATGCCGCCATCAATTTAATTGGGAGCGAATTATGAAAACATGGACTGATGTCATCGGCCAAGAAAAACAACAGCCGTATTTTCAACACTGTTTACAACAAGTTCATCTCGCTCGCCAAAGCGGAAAAACCATTTACCCACCACAAGAAGATGTGTTTAACGCATTTAAATACACGGCATTTGATGATGTAAAAGTCGTCATTTTAGGACAAGATCCTTACCACGGTCCAAACCAAGCCCACGGACTGGCTTTTTCGGTAAAACCTGAGGTTGCCATTCCCCCGTCCTTATTAAATATGTATAAAGAACTCGCCCAAGATATTGCCGGTTTTCATATGCCGACAAACGGCTACTTGGTGAAATGGGCAGAACAAGGCGTATTGCTGCTTAACACCGTACTCACTGTGGAACGCGGACTGGCGCATTCTCACGCCAATCTGGGTTGGGAAACCTTTACCGATCGCGTCGTCGCAGCGCTCAATGAACATCGTGAGAATTTAGTGTTTTTGCTTTGGGGTAGTCATGCGCAGAAAAAAGGCCAAATGATCGACCGTACTCGTCACCTTGTCCTAACAGCACCGCATCCATCGCCCTTATCGGCACATCGCGGTTTCTTCGGCTGCCACCATTTTTCCCAAACCAACGATTATTTAAAAGCACAAGGACAACAAGCAATTGATTGGCAAATTTAGTCCAAAGGAGAACAGCATGAGCGAAGCCGCACCCTCAAATAAAACAAAAAACCGTAAAAAAGGCTTATCTATCTTTATCTTATTACTGATTGTCAGCGGTATTTTGGTCGCATTTTATTGGCTCTTTTTTCTAAAAGATATAGAAAGCACGGAGGATGCCTATGTAGGCGGCAATCAAATTATGGTGTCCGGCCAAGTTGCAGGCAATGTGGCGAAAATTAACGTGGATAATATGGACAAAGTGCGAGCGGGCGACATACTGATTGAACTTGATGATACCAACGCCAAACTTAGTTTCGAACAAGCGCAAAGCAACCTCGCCAATGCGGTGCGCCAAATCAAGCAGCTTGAATTTACCGTACAACAATTGCAAGCCGCGGTGAATGCCAATGAAATCACGCTTGCTCAAGCACAAGGCAATCTCAATCGTCGCGTGCAATTGGAAAAATCCGGTGCGATCGATCAAGAATCCTTCCAACACGCCAAAGAAGCAGTGGCGCTCGCCAAAGCCAACTTGAGTTCATCACAAAATCAGCTGGCGGCCAATCAGGCATTGTTATTGTCTCGTCCGTTAATGCAACAACCGCAAATTCAAAACGCCGTCGCCGCCGTCAAACAAGCTTGGCTGAATTTGCAACGTACGCAGATTAAAAGCCCGATTGACGGCTACGTGGCGCGTCGCAGCGCCCAAGTGGGACAAGCAGTTTCCGTCGGCAGCCCGTTAATGGCGGTGATTTCCACCGAACAAATGTGGCTTGATGCCAACTTTAAAGAAACCCAACTCACCGACATGCGTTTGGGTCAGCCGGCCGAAGTTCATTTTGATTTGTACGGTAAAGATAAAGTCTTTCACGGTACCGTAGTCGGCATCGATATAGGTACCGGCAGTGCATTTTCTTTGTTGCCATCACAAAATGCCAGCGGCAACTGGATTAAAGTGGTGCAACGCATACCTGTTCGGATTCAGCTCGATGCCCAACAAATCGCCGAAAATCCGCTACGCATCGGTTTATCCGCCACCGTCAAAGTGAACGTAGCGAATAAAGACGGCGCCTTCTTGCGCGAAATCGACGCACCGCGTACCCACTACACCACCGACACGTTGCACTATGATGAAAGTGCGGTGGATAGCCTAATTCAATCCATTATCGAACAAAATCTGCATTAGGGGCGATCATGCAAGCTGCGACTCACGCCCCGATCAAAGGCGGCGCTTTGGTGTTACTCACCCTCGCTCTCGCCCTCGCCACCTTTATGCAAATATTGGATTCCACCATTGCTAACGTAGCGATTCCTACCATTGCCGGTGATCTCGGCGCGTCTTTTAGTCAAGGCACTTGGGTTATTACTTCTTTCGGCGTAGCGAACGCCATTTCCATTCCAATCACAGGGTGGCTTGCCAAACGCTTCGGTGAGGTGCGCTTGTTTTTGCTCTCTACCTTTTTATTTGTGGTCGCTTCGTGGCTTTGCGGCATTGCACACAGTTTGGAAATGCTGATTGTTTACCGCATCATTCAAGGCGCTGTCGCCGGCCCGATTATTCCGCTTTCACAAAGTCTATTACTCAATAACTATCCACCGGAAAAACGCGGTATGGCATTGGCATTTTGGTCGATGACCATTGTAGTTGCGCCCATTTTCGGCCCAATTATCGGCGGTTGGATCAGCGATAATATTCATTGGGGTTGGATTTTCTTTATTAACGTACCGATTGGTTTGCTCGTCGTACTGATTTGCTGGAAATTATTAAGCGGGCGGGAAACCGCTGTTTCCCATCAACCAATTGATACGGTCGGCTTGATTTTATTGGTGCTCGGTGTCGGCGGTTTGCAATTAATGCTCGATCAAGGACGCGAACTGGACTGGTTTAATTCCAACGAAATTATTCTGTTTGCTATAACGGCAGCGATTTGTTTAACCGCGCTGGTGATTTGGGAATTGACCGACGAGAATCCGGTGGTGGATATTTCGTTATTCCGCTCGCGTAATTTCAGTGTGGGCTGTCTTTGTACCAGTTTGGCATTTTTGGTTTATCTCGGCTCCGTAGTGCTAATTCCGTTATTACTGCAACAGGTTTACGGCTACACCGCCACCTGGGCCGGACTTGCCGCCGCGCCAGTAGGCTTATTCCCGATTTTACTGTCTCCACTAATCGGGCGTTTTGGCTATAAAATCGATATGCGTATATTGGTAACCATTAGTTTCGTGATGTACGCCGCAACCTTCTACTGGCGCGCGATCACTTTCGAACCGAATATGACGTTCACTGACGTCGCTCTGCCGCAGCTCATGCAAGGGTTTGCCGTGGCGTGCTTTTTTATGCCGCTCACCACAATTACGCTGTCAGGCTTGCCACCGCAAAAAATAGCATCGGCCGCCAGTTTATTTAATTTTTTACGCACCCTCGCCGGCTCGATCGGCACATCTTTAACGACGTTCTTGTGGTATCAACGGGAAGCAATCCATCACAGCCAATTTACCGAATCTATTAATCCCTATAACCCGATTTCGCAGCAGTTTTATGAGCAAATGAATCACTTCGGTTTAAGTGATACGCAAACCTCCGGCTACATCGCACAGCAAATTACTGCGCAGGGTTTTATTTTAAGCGCCAACGAAATCTTTTGGCTTTCTGCCATTTGTTTCCTTGTGCTTTTCATTATCGTTTGGTTCGCCAAACCGCCTTTCGGCACCAAATCAAGATAACACGCTCATCGATTTTAGCACCGCATTGAAGGCCCATAATTAGCGCTTTCCGTCCGTCCAAGGCGCGACCCAAAACAAGCAAAGCATACCGGGAATCGCGAAAAAGAAACAAAGCCAAAAATATTGATAATAGCCGAGCGCACTCACGACATAACCGGACAGCATCCCCAAGCCTTTACTCGGCAATGCGGAAAGACTAGTAAACAGGGCAAGTTGAGTGGCGGTGTAAAGCGGATTCGTTTCACGCGCCATAAAAGCTACGAATGCGGCAGTGCCCAACCCTACGCCGATATATTCCGCCGCGATCACCACGCCTAATTTCCACAATTCGGCCGAACCAATCGAATCGAAATGCCCGAACTCGGCTAACCAAATAAAGCCGCCGATAGTCACCATTTGCACTAAACCGAATAACCATAATGCGCGGTTAATGCCAAGTTTCAACATCATCACGCCGCCGGCAAGTCCGGACAAAATGCTCGCCCACAGCGAAGTGCTTTTCACGACCAACGCGATATCTTCTTTGCCAAAACCCATATCGTAGATGAATTTGGTTTGCAGCGTGGTGGCAAAAGAATCGCCGAATTTATACAGAAATAAAAATAGCAAAAAACCGATTGCTTGCGCCACGCCCTTGCGTTGGAAAAATTCTTGCAATGGAATCCAAAAGGCTTGGTAGAACGGTTGATTGAAACTCGGTGTGTCAATTTTAGGCTCTTTGGCAAGAAACAGCGTCATAAAAATGCCCACCAGCATACATAGTGCGGTCCATAAAAACACCGTTTCCCAAGGATAAAGGGTCGCCAAATAAAGCGAGAGCCCACCGGGAATCAAGCCCGCTACGCGATAAGCATTAATATGGATGGTGTTTCCCAAACCTAGTTCGCGATCGCTTAATATTTCACGGCGATAAGCGTCTAGCACAATATCTTGCGTTGCCGAGAAAAAAGCGATGAGCAAGGCAATGTTCGCCACGACGCTGAGTTGGGTGAGCGGATCAAATAGGCTGATGGCATACAGCAAAATCAATAGTGTCGCTTGAGAAATCAAAAGCCAACTGCGGCGACGCCCCAAAAAACTCGGGAAATAGCGATCCAGTAACGGCGCCCAAAGAAATTTCAAGCCGTACGGCAACATCACACCGGTGACTGCTCCGATAAGCTCAATGGAAAGATGTTTATCCGTCAGCCACACCGGTAACATTTGCAATAAGACAAACAGTGGCAAACCTGAACTAAAACCGGTAAACACACAAATTAACATCTTGCGCGTAAAAATTTGGGAGGAGAGGGAATTCGGCATAGAATACGGTCGATTTCGTAATTCAGACGTTTTCATTAATGACACGGGCGGACAGGAGGCGATTTCAATGCGGTGCTCATTTGACATTACAATTTCGCGCCGCCTTACTCTGCTCCCTCTGTAATCCGTAAATAGAGGGAACGAGTGTTATTTCGCCTCAATGGAAAAATGAGTCGTGGAAAAGTTAGTCTTTGTACCCTTTTGGATTATTTTTCTGCCAGTTCCATGTATCTTTCATCATTGTTTGAAGATCGCGCTGTGCCGTCCAGCCTAATTCTTTAGCGGCTAAACTTGGATCGGAATAACAGGTGGCAATATCACCCGGGCGTCGTTCGACCAATTTGTAAAGAATTTCGATGCCGTTGGCTTGCTCGAAAGCTTTCACCATATCCAACACCGAATAACCGTGCCCGGTGCCGAGATTATAAATATGTAATCCGGCATCATCTTCGTGGCGTTGCAACGCCTTTAAATGACCAACGGCAAGATCCACTACGTGGATATAATCGCGCACGCCGGTACCGTCGTGGGTATCGTAATCGCTACCAAATACGGAAAGTTGTGACAATTTGCCAATGGCCACCTGGCTAATATACGGCAATAAATTATTCGGAATGCCGTTCGGATCTTCACCAATTAAACCGCTTTCATGCGCGCCGACCGGATTGAAATAGCGCAAAATCGTCATGCTAAATTGCGGTTCGGCTTTGGCTACGTCGCGTAAAATTTGTTCCACCATATATTTGGAGGTGCCGTAAGGATTAGTAGTACCGCCCACTTCGCAATCTTCGGTAATCGGCACCACTTTCGGATCGCCATAAACCGTGGCTGACGAACTGAACACGAAATTCCACACGCCTGCTTTTTTCATTTCTTGGATTAATACGATGGTGCCTGCTACGTTGTTCATATAATATTCCGCCGGTTTTTGCACACTTTCACCCACCGCCTTCAAGCCAGCGAAATGAATTACGGAACGAATGCGGTGCTCTGCGAAGATCTTTTGTAACAGTGCTCGATCTAAAATATCTCCTTGATAAAAAATCGCCTCTTTACCGGTGATTTGTTTGACGCGCTCAAGGGATTTCGGTGAGGAATTGCAAAGGTTATCCAATACCACTACTTTTTCTCCCGCGTTTAATAATTCCACAACGGTATGGGAACCGATATAGCCGGCACCGCCGGTCACTAAAATAGCCATTTAATGCTCCTTTATTGTTCGATTAATGGGCAAATTATAACACTATTTTACCCACCAAAAAATTCTCTACTTTTACTGTACGTTATTCGCGGCTCACCGAGGAAACAAAAAAGGCATCCGACGGATGCCTTTCTTTTGGAATACATGGAATTAACGTTCGTCCCAACGTTTAATTGATTCCCGAATGACTTTTTTCGCTTCTTCCACATCGCCCCAATGGGTGACTTTGGTCGAACCGGGCTTTTTCAAGGCTTTGTAGTTATTGAAGTGGAATTCGATTTGTTTGATTAACTGCGCAGGCACATCGGAAAGACTGTTATACGCATTACCGGTATCGCGATCATCCGCCGGTACGCAGACGATTTTATCGTCCACTTCACCATCATCTACGAATTTCATCACGCCGATCACTTTCGCTTCAAGAAAAACACCGGTGGCAAGCGGTTGGCGAGTTAATAACAAAACGTCTAACTCATCACCGTCTTCGTCTAAAGTTTGCGGAATAAAACCGTAATTGGTCGGTTTAGCGAAAATCGCCGGTTCGACGCGGTCTAATTGGAACGCGGCGACCTTACGATTCCATTCAATTTTGTGGCAGCTGCCTTGCGGAATTTCGTTCACCACATTGATAATACCGGCATCCACATCGCCCGGCGTTAAAATTTGATTAAAATCAGCCATTGTTTTTCCTTTGTTTTATTGAGTTAAAAGCGGCAGAAGTATAGCAGTTTTTGCTGAAATTTGCCGCACAAATTTTTAGCAAGAAAACTGTAGGCCAAGCTTAAAAATTGTAAATTGAGAGATTTATAACGAACCGCGATAGCGCAAAAAACCTTTTAATCTTTATGGATTTACTCGGCATTCCTTTTCTTTTTTACGCCCGCGGCAATCGTAGACAACGTTATTACTGGCGATAATTTTCGAGGAAGCGGGCTAGTTTGCCAATGGCCTCTTCCAATTGGTTTACATAAGGCAACGTCACTACACGGAAGTGATCCGGTGAGTGCCAGTTAAAGCCTTTACCGTGCACCAACAATACTTTTTCTTGACGTAGCAAATCCAACACCATTTTTTCATCGCTGTGAATATTGAATTTCTTGATGTCAAGTTTCGGGAACATATACATTGCGCCCTTCGGCTTCACGCAACTCACACCGGGAATTTGCGTAATGAGCTCGTAAGCCCGATTACGCTGTTCAAGCAAACGTCCGCCCGGTAAAATAAATTCGTTAATGCTTTGATAGCCACCCAGTGCGGTTTGAATCGCATGTTGCATCGGTACCGTCGCACACAACCGCATTGAAGCCAGCATATCCAAGCCCTCAATGTAACCTTTGGCATGCTGTTTCGGGCCATTTAAAATCATCCAACCTTGACGGAAACCGGCGACTCGATAAGCTTTTGATAACCCGTTTAAGGTTACCGTTAAAAGATCCGGTGCCAACGCCGCAATATGATGATGCACTGCACCGTCATATAAAATTTTGTCGTAAATTTCATCGGCGAAAATAATCAGATTATTTTCTCGCGCCACTTCCACGATTTGTTCCAACAATTCTTTACTATACACCGCGCCCGTCGGGTTATTCGGATTGATCACCACAATTGCTTTAGTTTTCGGGTTGACTTTAGCTTTAATATCGTCAATTGCCGGAAACCAATCAGCTTCTTCATCGCACAAATAATGTACTGCTTTCCCGCCGGCAAGCGTCACCGCTGCCGTCCACAACGGATAATCCGGCATCGGTACCAGCACTTCATCGCCTTCATTAAGCAACGCCTGCATGGACATGGTAATCAATTCGGATACGCCGTTGCCGATATACACGTCGTTTACTGTCGCCCCCTGAATGCCTTTAGATTGATAATATTGCACAATCGCTTTACGCGCCGAATATAACCCTTTGGAATCACAATAACCTTGCGCCGACGGCAAATTGCGAATCACATCCACCAAAATTTCATCGGGCGCTTCAAAGCCGAAAGGTGCAGGATTGCCGATATTAAGTTTTAAAATTTTATTGCCTTCCTCTTCCAAACGTAACGCTTCTTTATGTACCGGCCCGCGAATGTCGTAACAGACGTGTTCTAGCTTGTCGGATTTAGGAAATAATCGCATGGTTGTGTCCTTTTTTTGTTATTTTGAGTGAGAAATGTTCGCTAATTTACGCTGAATTTTTAACCTTGAAAAGATTTTGTAAAAAAATTTTTTGTCACTCGCAAAGTACGGTAGAATACGGGCTAATTTTTGTGTATTAAAAATAATTTACAATGGGCAATTTAAAGCAAGCCGCCAAACGACTCAGTGAGCAAATTACAGATTATTTGCAGCAAAAACAAACTGTTCTTGTGTGTTTTCAAGTAAAAATCAACAATGTCGATTTGTTAGCCTGGTTAAAATCGCAAACAGCTTATCCGCAATTTTATTTGAATTTTCGCGATAAAACGAAAATTCTGGCCGCGTCGGGCAAGGTTCGCGCATTTTCCGATTTAGACGCTGCACAAGAATTTATCGAACAATGCGATTATCCTTTAGTCGGCGGCTTGCAATTTCAAGGTTACGGACAATTTGTTTTACCGCAGTTTTTACTGGTGCAAAGTGAAAACAGCACCGCATTGAATTGTTTTGTTGAAGGCGCAGACTCGGCGAGCACCGCATTGGCGGCGCTAAAAACACTGTCGAACACAACACCGCTTAGCCCATTACCCAAACAAACCCCGTTATGCACGGAACGACGCGCAGACCGCCAAACTTGGTGCGATTGGGTAAATCAAGCGCTATTTGAAATCAGGCAGGGCAAGCTCAGCAAACTCGTACTAGCGAACGAAACCCAGTTACACTTAAAACAATCAATCAATGCCTACGATTTTTTAGCGGAAAGCGAAAAATACAATCAAGGCTGCTATCATTTTTTATGGGCAGAAAACCCAAATTCTCAGTTCGTCGGCTCGACGCCGGAACGCCTATTTGTGCGGGAATACAACTTATTTTTAACGGAAGCGTTGGCCGGCACCGCACCGGTTAGCGATGATCCGCAAGAAAATCAACGCCAAGCAGATTGGTTGCTGCGTGATGAAAAAAATCGCAATGAAAATTGGTTGGTGGTACAAGATATTGCACAGAATCTGCGCGATCTAACGGAAACCTTTGAGGTCGGCGAGCTGGAACTCAAACCGCTGCGCAAAGTACAACATTTGCTGCGTAAAATTCGTGCCGACTTAGCCGCCCATTACCAAGATGCCGCTCTACTCAATGCGATTCATCCCACCGCAGCGGTATCCGGTTTGCCACAGCAACAAGCCAAAATGATTTTATCGAAAATCGAAACCTTCGAGCGCGGTTGGTACGCCGGTACTTTCGGCGTAATGAGCAAAACTGATGCGGAATTTTGCGTGGCGATTCGTTCCGCCTTCATTGAATCGCACCGCATTCGTGTGTTTGCCGGTGCCGGTATTGTAGAAGGTTCGCAACCGTTGGAAGAATGGCAAGAAATCGAACGTAAGGCTGCAGGATTAATCTCTTTGTTTGCTAAAAATCAATAATATATTATTTCCTTATCTTCCTCCGCTGGTGGGCAAAGAACGGAGGAAAATTTTCCCTCGGCCTTCGGCGGCATCCCGCGTAAACGAAAGGAGCGAAGAATACTAAGAATAACGGAGAAAAAGAAATGTCTGTAAGCGTGTTTAATCGTTGTTGGTCGAAAGTGATCTTAGAAACTTTGGTACGCCAAAGGGTTACCCACTTCTGCATCGCACCCGGTTCGCGTTCCACCCCATTAACCTTAGAAGCGGTGCGCTTACAAAATGCCGGTCGCGCCACTTGCTATAGCCATTTTGACGAACGTGGCTTAGGCTTTTTTGCGCTCGGCATTGCCAAATCCGTACAAGCGCCGGTCGCCGTCATTGTCACATCCGGTACCGCCGCAGCCAATCTTTATCCGTCCATTGTTGAAGCCCGCCAAAGCGGTGTCGATCTGGTAGTACTCACCGCAGATCGTCCGCCCGAACTATGGGAATGCGGTGCCAATCAGGCCATCTTGCAACAAAATATGTTCGGCGATTATCCCGTCGCCAACGTAAACTTGCCTAAACCAAACGCTGACTATTCCGCCCAATGGTTGGTTTCTTATATTGAACAAGCCGCATTCCGACAAAAACAACGACACGGCGTCATTCATATCAACGTGCCTTTTGCAGAACCGCTTTACGATACTGACGAAAGTGCGGTGGATCACCATCCTTGGTTGCAATCGTTACACCGTTGGCTGCCGCAAAACAAACCTTGGGTGAAACACGAAGCATTGCAACAAGAAGTGATTCCACACGAAAATTGGGATCATTGGCGCACCAAACGTGGCGTGATTGCGGCGGGACGGCTGCCAACCGAACAAGCCATGGGCATCAACGCCTGGGCGACCGCAATGGGTTGGGTGTTGCTCACCGATATTCAATCCGGTGTAGAGCCTATGATGCCTTACGCCGATATTTGGCTGGCGAACCAAACCGTACGCGAAAAATTATTGCAGGCGGATATTGTGATTCAGTTCGGATCGCATTTTATCAGTAAACGAATAAATCAATTCCTGCAAGCTTTCAACGGGGAATTTTGGCTAGTGGAACAAAGCGACAACGCGCTCGATCCGTACCATCATGCACAAACTCGCTTTAACGCCAAAGCACATCACTGGTTGCGCGCCCATCCGCCGCTTCGCCAAAAACCTTGGTTATTGGAACCGCTTGCGCTGTCCAAATTCTGTGCTGGTTTTATTGAACAGCAAGTCGGTGGCAATTTAAACGAAGCCTCCCTTGCGCATCATATTGAACGCGTGTTGCCTTATAACGGCATTTTATTCCTCGGTAACAGTTTATTCGTGCGCTTGGTCGATGCACTGACCAAATTGCCGGAAGGCTACCCGATTTATACTAATCGCGGCGCCAGCGGTATCGACGGCTTATTGGCAACCGCTGCCGGCATCGCTGTCGGCTCCGAACAACCGGTCGTTACAATGATTGGTGATACCTCTACGCTTTACGATCTCAACTCCTTGGCATTGTTCAAAAACGTCACTCAACCAACGATTATTTTTGTAATCAACAATAATGGCGGCGCAATTTTCGATATGTTGCCGGTAGACGAAGAAGTGAAAGATCGATTCTATCGCTTACCGCACAACGGCGATTTTTCACAGATCGCGGCCATGTTCGACATAAAATATGCCCATCCTTACACTTGGGCGGATTTAACTAGCGTGTTGAAACAAGCCTATGCGCGCCGTAAAACCACATTGATCGAAATCAAAACCAATCCGAGCGATGGCAGCAACACTTACAAGCATTTAATCGAACAAATCAGTCACGCCGTTATCGGCGAATAAAAATAAGGGTACGGGCGCCATTAACGATTCTCATCGCAATGCGCCCTTTATTTTATGCTCAACGTTATTTTCCTACACGGCCTGCTCGGCACCGCATCGGACTGGCAAGGCATCATCAAAAATCTCACGCAATTTCGTTGCATTGCATTAGATTTACCTTTTCACGGCGCGGCGCAAGAAATCGAAGTAACGGATTTTGACGAAACCACGCAATACCTTGCCAAACAAATTTCTAATGCGGTGCTAAACGAACCTTACGTTCTCGTCGGCTATTCCTTAGGTGGACGTCTGGCATTACATTATGCGTTACAATCGAAAGCAGACAAGGGCAAGCTGCGAGCAGTGATTTTAGAAGGCGCCAATCTTGGCTTGAAAACAGAACAAGAAAGGCAAGCGCGTTTATGCCATGACAAATACTGGGCCAAACGATTTGGCAATGAAGCGCCCGAAAGCGTATTGGATGATTGGTACCGGCAGCCGGTTTTCGCCCATTTAACCGAAGCTGATAGAACCGCCTTAATTCAAAAAAGACAAGCCCAATGCGGTGCTAATATCGGCAACATGCTACTTGCCACCAGCCTGGCCAAACAGGCGGATTTCAGTCCGGAAGTGCAATCGAACGCAGCAACATTTTTTTATTTTTGCGGTGAACATGATCGAAAATTCCAAAAACTGGCGCGAAATCTGCAGCTCAATCTCACCACAATTCCCCAAGCCGGTCACAATGCCCATGCGGAAAATCCAGAATTTTTTACTAAAGCGCTCGAAAAATTAATTTTAAAAATTGCTCAAACTTAGAAAAACACATGGACTTTCGCCCATTTTTATTGATGAAATGCTTTTATTTTTCACATGAAGTGTATGAATGAAGACTCTATGCGTCAATGCACCACGCAAGCTACAATAAAATTTGTTTGATACGATGATATGAATTTTAGTGGCTTCAATGCGGTGCTGAAACCGCACCTCTCTGATTTAGAAAGAGTAATAAGAGAAATCGCTAAATATTCATTTTATAACAACATGGCGTTTCTCAAATCAATATTACCGAAAATTACCGAAAAAGAAGGCGCATAATTATGCGCCTTGTGGTTATTATTCTTTCTTCAATAAGAAAATACCTTGTTCGGATAAATTCACATAAGCCTGTTTTAAATTCGCATTAAAATCTTCCGGTTTGCAATTTACCAATAAATCCTTACCCGCCCAAGATGCTATCACTTCCCAGTGATTGCCCATATAGACTGCGCTTTTAATCTCACAATGTTGCGCTTCGCTACCTTCCGCCGCAAGAAAAATTGCTTCCGGCCGAATACCTACAAGGCATGGACCATCCGGTAAACTAAATTGTGCCGCATCGGAAAGCGGAATACAGTAGCCGTGAATATTCACCGTACCATTTGCCAATTCGCCGTCAAAAATACTGGATTCGCCCATAAAATTGGCTAAGAACAAAGAGTTCGGACGTAAATAAAGCTCTTTTGCCGGTGCTTTTTGCATAATTTTGCCTTTATTCATCACGATGACTTCATCCGATACCGCAAAGGCCTCGGTTTGGTCATGGGTGACGTAAAGGGAAGTGATACCTAGGCTTTGTTGCAGCTCACGGATTTTTTCCCGCATGGCACGACGTAAATTGGCATCCAAATTACTCAATGGTTCATCGAACAGTAACACTTTCGGCTTTAGCACGAGCGCGCGAGCTAGTGCGACGCGTTGTTGCTGACCGCCGGAAATTTGGTCCACATAACGATCTTCAAATCCGGCTAAATCTACCAATTCCAAGGCTTCTTTCACCCGTTGTTTACGCTCTTCCTTGCTCACGTTTTGCATACGCAAGCCATAGCCTACGTTATCGCCGATACTCATATGCGGAAACAGTGCGTAAGATTGGAACACGATACAAATATCGCGGTTTTGAATGGAAGATTTGGTTACATCTTCGCCATCAATGAAAATTTGACCGGAAGTCGGGCTTTCCAAGCCTGCCACTAAACGCAAAACTGTAGTTTTACCGCAGCCGGACGGACCGAGCAAGGTAACCATAGTGCCGCGTTTGATGTTTAAATCCAAATCGTCAATGACCACGGATTTACCAAAAGCTTTAGTGACGTTTTTTAATACTAAGAAATCATTACTCATATTTTTTACCTACAACTTAATTCATTTTTTTCGCTTTGGAACGGGAAATGCGGGTGTCACCGACAATCCAGTCGAAGAATAAAATAATCGCCATCATCACCACGATTAAGATAGAGCCGTATGCAATGGCAATCCCATACTCACCGTCTTCGACACGGTTTAGGATGTATGCGGTTGCCACGCGGGTATCCGCAGTCACCAAGAAGATGATTGCACTCACTGTCGTCATGGCACGCACGAAACTGGTGACAAGCGCAGAAAGCAAGGCCGGTTTTAATAATGGCAACACGATATACCACAGGGTTTTCCATGAGCTACCTTTCAGAGAAAGAGAGGCCTCGTCTAAGGATTTATCGAGTTGTCCCAAGCCCGCAATCGCCGCACGCATACCAATTGGCAAATCACGCATCACCATGGAGATCACTACGATAATGCTGGTGCCGGTGATGTACATCGGCGCATTGTTAAAGGCAAGAATGTAAGAGACCCCCGCTACGGTGCCCGGTACGGCAAAACAAAGCATGGTTAAGAATTCGAGGGATTTTTTCCCTTGGAAGTCTTTACGCACCACGATATAGGCAATTAATAAACCGAAAATAGCGGTAAGTGGTGCCGCGATACCGGCGTAAATTAAGGTATTAATTAAGGAAGGCCATGCACCATCACTTAATCCTTGTCCGAACAACATGGCGTAGTTCTTCAAGGTTAAGGTATAGTCCACACCCCAGTTGACGGTGAAGCTTCCGTAGAAAATACTGCCGTATAAAGCAAGGTTGAAGATAACCCAAGAACCGAGCATGAAAATAATCGTGTATTTCAAGCCGGCAGGGAGTTCTTGTACATCGCCGCGATAAGATTTACCGGAAACGGTCACATAAGAGCGGTTACCAATCCATAAATATTGAATGATAAAAATCGCTAAGGAGAAGATTAACAACATGGAGCCAAGGGTACTGGCGGAGGCGTAATCTAATTGTGAACCGGCAATGTAGAAGTAAATTTGCGTTGCAATAACGTCGAAGCTACCACCCAACACCAACGGGTTACTAAAGTCGGCGAGGGACTGGATGAACACGATGAGGAACGAGTTCGCCAAGGCCGGGCGCAGTAACGGGAAAATGATGTTATAGAAGGTTTGATAACGGTTAGCACGCAACGTGTAAGACGCTTCTTCAATAGACGGATGCACGGATTTTAATGCGCCATCTAAAATCATGAAGGAAATTGGCGCAAATGCCAAAATCTGTGCAATGGCGATACCGTTAAAACCGTATAACCAGTTGTGGTTGCTGAAACCGAAATTGGTGGATAAAAACTCGGTCACATAACCGGAGCGACCAAGCATTAAAGTTACCCCTAACCCGACCACAAACGGCGGTGTAACAATCGGCAAAATAGAGAAGATTTTACCGATAAATGCGGTACGGCGCGCAATACGGGTCGTGTAAAGAGCAAATGCTAAACCGAATACCGTAGAAACGATACCCACGAAACCAGATAAAAACAAGGAGTTACTGATGACGCGCACAATGTAGCTTTGCGTCAAAATACGCATCACTTGTTGTGGGGCAAAGGTGTCCCCGTCGTAGAACATGGAGACAAAAATCGCCAAGGTTGGATACACGATGAAGAAGAAAATCAGCAAAATAATGCAAAGCAAGGAGGCGATAATAAATTTATCGCCTTGCATGATTTTCAGCTTGGCAAGCGATAGCGTAGCAAGTGCGGTGAAACCAATGAGTAAAACGATGACCGAATAACCCATACTGATTTTTAACACGCTCGCACTGATAAAGGTGAATAGTGTGGCTATTGCCAGTAAGTAAAGTTCCGCTTTAGCTTGGGTGTTGGCGGGTAATTTTAGCCACGGCAATAAACCGTATAAAATTACCGGCAAGAACCAAAAGGCGGTAATGTTAAAAGACGACCAACCCATGGCATCATAGAATTCGTCGGCAGTACTGTCGAACAAGCCGTAATCTAGAGCGTGGGAAGGTAAAACCAAGTATGCAATTAAGGATAAAATGATCCAAAAATTAGCAGAATGTGTTATTGGAAGTTTATTTGCGTTCATACAACCTCGCATTAGTAGAAAAGTGAAGCAATGCAACAGCGCATTGCTTCTTTAATTTCACTATGGTTATTTGGCTAATTTGACATCATCGACCCATTTGGTGATGAGGCGTTTACGTAAATCGGTGGCGCCATATTTGTCAAAATCATAGTTAATCAGGTTAACGGATTTAAAATCCAACGCATAAGGCGATTGTTGCGCCGTGGTATTGGTTAAAATGGAATAGGCTTCGCCTTTTTGCCATGTTAATTCTTGCGCTTCTTTCGATAAGGCCCAATCTACGAAAAGTTTGGCATTTTCAAGATTGCGTGCACCTTTGATCACGCTGACACCACCAATTTCATAGCCGGTACCTTCGCAAGGCACTACTAATTCAACCGGAGCACCTTTGGCTTTTTCTAACGAATATTCGTGTAAAAAGCCGATGCCGATTGCCGTTTCGCCACGGGCGGTGTTACGAGTTGCTGTGTTACCGGATTTGGTATATTGCGAGACGTTTTTGTTTAACGCTTTCAAATACTTGAAGGCTTCTTCTTCGCCCCAAAGCTGGATATAGGTCGCTAATTGTGTATAGCCGGTTCCTGAGCTTTGCGGATCCGCCGCTTGAATTTCATTGCGATACATTGGATCGGCTAAATCTTTCCAGCATTTTGGTATTGGCAAATTGAGTTTTTGTAAACGTTCAGGGTTCACACCAAAACCTAATACACCTAGATAGATAGCAGAGGAATAGTTGCCTTTCGTTTTGGCCGGATCACGGAATTGTTCAACAATTTGTGGGAGATTTGGTGATTTATAAGGCTCTAACAAGCCCATTTCACCCGCTTGGGAATGCGGATCCATTGTACCGCCATACCAAACGTCGCCTTGAGGGTTATCTTTTTCCGCATCGATTTTGGCTAAGATAGTGCCCGTGCCGCCACGAATAAAACTGGTTTTTACATCATATTTTTTCTCGAATGCCATGGCTTCTTGCTCGCACATAGTATTTTGTGCGCTGCAATAAATGACTAAGCGACCTTTTGCCGCAGCATTGCCACTTAATAACATCCCACCGAGTACAATGCCTGAAAGCGCTAACGCAATTTTTGAGAGTTTCATTTCAACACTCCTGTGTTTTTGATTTCGAGGTAACGCACTTTTGTTGATGTGCGTTCTAATGATGGTGATAGGCTCACGCCGCGAGGACACGAGCCATCAATATAAGAAAAGTGCGGTGAGAAAAATACAAGAATTTTCGACCGCACTTTAGCGTGCTTATTTCGCTAATTTAACCTCTTGAACCCATTTTTCAATTAAGGCTTTGCGTTGTTCGGCGGCGCCGTATTTTT
>ERZ772764.591-NODE-591-length-24863-cov-9.381127_pt1 | contig 24863 bp, 30 predicted proteins | sample MGYA00512163_ERZ772764 | MGnify/ENA primary metagenome ERZ772764 (study PRJEB29015, sample SAMEA2737903) | human oral metagenome | biome: human oral; feature: human-associated habitat; material: dental | place: China | collected 2094 ... | reverse complement strand
TTACTTCTTCAGCAATTTCTTGCTTGAGTGCTTCCGAGGTCTTTTTTCCGTCTAAAATAGTCATTTTTGTTTAGATATTAGTATATTAACATTAGTCGTTAGTCCATTAGTCGTTAGTATGTTAGCTATTGGTTAGTACGTTAGTTTTTAGTCCATTAGCCTTTTAACTTTAATTCACAGCCCTTATTCCTATTTGTCGCTTTCTAACGACTAACGACTAATCACTAACGACTAACTACTATTCCCCTATCATTTCCAAAGCCTCTTTTACTTGCGCTAAAGACTCAAACGAATCGCTAAAAGTAGTAGGGGTTTTTGTTCTTTCTATTTCATCTATAAGGGCTTTCACAATCTCTGTAGGTATGTATTCTTCACCGCCCGATAGGTCAGCTTTAAAGCCTATTCCCACAGCCATTGTCTCTACCTGCATACCAAAGCAAATTTCTATAAACTCCTCTAAGGTAGCTGATTGCAGTATGCCGTCTTTCCAATCTTCAGTTTTGCAAGCCAAAGCAGCGTCTTTGTCCTCAAAAAAGAGGGCAACCGGAATAGCCTCGTTAGTCTCTTCTATATAAAAAGATACTGAGCTACACATAGCGAACGATTCGTCTACCTCTAAGTAGAACACCTCTTTGTTCTTTACTACGGTTTCTATAAACTTTTTCATAAATAGTAATTTTTATAATTAGGTTTTATCTCATTCCCTGCATCATTTGCATCATTTTTCTACCGCCGCCGCCTTGCATCATCTTCATCATCTTGCTCATTTGCTCAAACTGCTTCATCAGTTGGTTTACCTCCTGAAGCTCACGACCACTACCTTTAGCAATGCGTTTTTTTCTGCTCATATCTATAATCGCAGGGTTGCTGCGCTCTTTAGGAGTCATTGAGTGAATGATAGCCTCTATATGCTTAAAGGCATCGTCTTTTATGTCGAGGTCTTTCACCGCTTTGCCCACCCCTGGTAGCATACCGAGTAGGTCTTTCATACTACCCATACGCTTTATTTGCTGTATTTGTTCAAGGAAGTCGTCAAAGCCAAATTGGTTTTTAGCAATTTTCTTCTGTAGTTTGCGAGCCTGTTCTTCGTCAAATTGCTCTTGGGCGCGTTCAACGAGCGAAACCACGTCCCCCATACCGAGGATACGGTCAGCCATACGGTCAGGGTAAAACACATCTATGGCGTCCATCTTCTCGCCCGTACCTACGAACTTGATAGGCTTATTTACTACTGATTTGATAGTGATGGCAGCCCCTCCACGGGTATCACCATCTAATTTAGTAAGGATAACCCCATCAAAGTTAAGCACATCGTTAAAGGCTTTAGCCGTGTTTACCGCGTCTTGCCCTGTCATCGCATCTACTACGAAGAGCGTTTCGTGAGGTTTGATAGCTTGGTGAATGTTTGATATTTCGTTCATCATCTGCTCATCAACGGCCAAACGACCTGCCGTATCGACAATCACCACGTTCAGATGATTTTCCTTAGCGTAAGCCAAACCTTTCAGAGCGATATCCACCGGATTGTTATTGCCTTTATCCGAAAATACCGGTACGCCTACCTGCTCGCCCACTATGTGCAGCTGGTCTATCGCCGCAGGGCGGTACACGTCGCAAGCCACTAATAGCGGTTTTTTGTTCTTTTTGCTTTTCAGATAGTTAGCTAATTTTCCAGAGAAAGTAGTCTTACCAGACCCTTGCAACCCCGACATTAATATCACCGTAGGATTGCCCGACAGATTTACCCCAGCGGCATCACCTCCCATCAGTTGGGTAAGTTCATCTTTTACGATTTTCACCATCAACTGACCAGGTTGTAGGGTAGTGAGCACCTGCTGTCCGATAGCTTTTTCTTTTACGGTATTGGTAAAATCTTTAGCTATTTTATAGTTTACGTCGGCGTCTAACAGCGCGCGACGAACCTCTTTAAGGGTTTCGGCTACGTTAATTTCGGTAATTTTACCGTGCCCTTTCAGGTTATGCAGGGCTTTCTCTAATTTATCGCTTAAATTATCAAACATTTTATTCTATTTTAAAAGTGGGGCAAAGATAATAAATAAATACGAAATACGAAATACAACAAAGGAAAATTTGCTAAAACCCCATTTTTCTCCCCCAATTTTTCCAGCCCTCCTAATCTTCCCAATCTTCCCAGCCTTCTCAGCTTTCCCAGTCCTCTCAGCCTTCACAATCCTCCCAGCCCTCCCAGAAAAAATTTCTTTTATCCCTTCCCTTTACGAAAGATATACCTACCCTTTAGGAAGAGCGAAGGATTAGCGAACAATCAGCAAAGTATAACCGTCTAATTATTATCTTAAAACCAGAAAAATATACTACTTCAGGCTGATTTTTCCTTCCTTCGGGAAAAGTATGCGATAACAAAGTACGAGAGGATTTTTAGCTGATGTATAGTTCGAAATAAATTAAAGGATGAAAGAAAATATATTGAAAAAAAAACTTAAAAAAATTTTAATATCTCGAAAAACTAACGTACTTTTGTAGCGTTATTATCACCGATTAAAATTATTAATTAAATACAAACAAAATGAGTTACAGAATTGAAAAAGACACTTTAGGCGAAGTGAAAGTCCCTTCAGATAAATATTGGGGGGCACAAACAGAGCGTTCTCGCAACAACTTCAAAATTGGCGCTCCTGCCTCTATGCCAAAAGAAATCATTCGTGGTTTCGCTTACCTCAAAAAAGCAGCTGCTTATGCCAATTTTGATTTAGGCGTACTTTCTGCTGAAAAACGCGATGCTATTGCTCAAGTATGCGACGAAATCCTTGCAGGCAAACTCGATGACCAATTCCCATTGGTTATCTGGCAAACAGGTTCTGGTACGCAGTCAAATATGAACGTAAACGAGGTGATTGCTAACCGCGCTCAAGTATTGGCTGGCAAACAGATAGGCGAGGGCGACCCTGTGCTAAAAGCTAATGATGATGTAAATAAATCGCAATCGTCTAACGATACTTTCCCTACAGGTATGCACATCGCTTGCTACCAAATGGTAGTAGAGAAAACCCTCCCAGGAGTTCAGAAACTACGCGATACCCTTGCGGCTAAAGCTGAGGCTTTCAAAGATGTAGTAAAGATTGGTCGTACGCACCTTATGGACGCTACCCCTCTTACACTTGGCCAAGAAATCTCTGGTTATGTAGCCCAACTCGACCACGCCATCAAAGCGATTAAGAATACACTTGTACACCTTTCAGAACTTGCTTTAGGGGGGACTGCCGTAGGTACAGGGCTTAACACTCCTAAGGGGTATGATGTAAAGGTTGCTGAGTATATTGCTAAATTCACAGGACTACCTTTTGTTACCGCTCCTAATAAATTCGAAGCCTTAGCCTCTCACGATGCTATCGTAGAAAGCCACGGAGCACTCAAACAATTAGCTGTTTCGCTCAACAAAATAGCCAACGATATTCGTATGATGGCTTCAGGTCCTCGTTCTGGTATAGGCGAAATCCTTATTCCTGCTAACGAACCTGGTAGCTCTATTATGCCTGGTAAAGTAAACCCTACCCAATGCGAGGCGATGACTATGGTAGCGGCTCAAGTAATGGGTAATGATGTTGCTATCACTATAGGTGGTACACAAGGGCATTACGAACTCAATGTATTCAAACCGTTAATGGCTTCTAACTTCCTAAAATCAGCAGAGCTTTTAGGTGATGTATGCGTGTCATTCGAAGAGCATTGTGCAAGTGGAATTGAGCCTAACTATAAACGTATTAAGGAGTTGGTGGATAATTCATTAATGTTAGTTACAGCTCTCAATACTAAGATAGGTTACTACAAAGCTGCCGAGATAGCTCAAACAGCACACCGCAACGGCACTACTCTTAAAGAAGAAGCAGTACGTTTAGGTTATGTTACTCCAGAAGACTTCGATAAATGGGTACGCCCAGAAGATATGGTAGGTAGCCTTAAATAATTACCAAGTAAAATATAAACTGCTAAATGTTAAAAAACAGAAATATTTTAGCAGAAATTTGTATGGTATTGTGTAAAAACGTATATTTGTGCCCTAATTAGAGCTGTTAAACTATCAACAGGGAGGAACTGAAAATCCATAAGAGTAGGGAACATAACAAATAAAAATGTATTTTTTATGAAAAAATTATTCGTTGCAGCAGCTTTAGCTACTGCTCTAACAAGCTGCTCTCTTACGTTGCCAGCAGCAGCTACTAGCAATCCAGTTGGTAAAAAAGTAGGAACTGCTACCGCTACTGGTTATCTTGGTGTATTGTTCTTTGGTGCTGATGCAAGTATCCAAAAAGCAGCTCAAAATGGTGGTATCACTAAAATTTCAACAGTTGATATCAAACACACAAGTATTCTTGGTATCGTAGTTTCTTATGAAACTATTGTAACTGGTGAATAGTTTTTTAACTTAAAAGAAGAAAAAGAACTATCTTGATGTATTTTTAGATAGTTCTTTTCTTCTTTTTTTAATATTGTTTTATGAAGAAACGTTTTTTACTACTTAGTTTACTACTTGTCTCTTTATCTATCACTCTTAATAGTTGCTTAGGGGTAAGACCTGCAGCTTCAGCTGGAAGTAAAAAATACTTCGAGAGCTATTATGCAGGTGATGAAGGTAATCAATATTTTATAAAACCTTTAGTCTTAGTAAGTGAATACAAAGAGGCAAAAGCTACATTAGATATTAGCTTCAGAAGTAAAGAGAGTTTGCAGGGTACAGCACAGGTGAATTTTAGCGTGTATATGCCAGAAGCCATACATAGCTTAACAAGAGCTTATTTGTATGTTAATAATACAGAGTTTGAACTTTCTGATATCAAATTGTTGTTTGTAGAAAGAGAGAAAAATAGCTTTCAGTCGCGTTTTTCTACTACAATTCCTGCAGAAAAATTGAAGTCTATATTTAATACTTCTGATTGGCAATTAGTTATAATAAAAGAAAAAGGTAATACCTATAAATTTGACACAGCCTCTTCATCTAAAAAGAGAATAGAAGTAATAAATACTAATTTGTTCACTATTTTTAAATAACTAAACCATTAAGAAATGAAACCAACTTTTTTGATACTATTAGCATTGCTGTTTACTAACAGCTGGGGACAAGCTATTACCTCTCAACGCCCTAATATATTGGTCTTTATAGTAGATGATATGGGCTGGGAAGACACTTCGTTACCTTTTTACGAAAAGCGTGTGCCTAATAATGATATTTACCACACTCCTAATATGGAGCGTTTCGCCGCTAAGGGCATACAGCTTACGCAAGGCTATGCTGCCTCTATATGTTCGCCTAGTAGGGTTAGCCTGATGACGGGTAGCAATGCGGCTCGCCATCGTGTAACCAATTGGACGCTTCACTACAATACCCCTACCGATGTAGAAGACCCTATTATTACTCCTCCTGAGTGGAATGTCAATGGCATTTCGCCTGTACCTAATATTCCTCGGACTTATTATGCTCGTACTCTTCCACAGCTGCTCAAAGACGTAGGCTACTATACTATTTGTATAGGTAAAGCACATTTTGGGGCTACCCAAACGTTAGGCGCTGATCCGCTGAACTTAGGTTTTGAGAAGAATATAGCAGGGCACGCAGGCGGAGGCCCTGCCAGTTACTCGGGGCTTACTAATTTTGGTAATCGTACAGATGGCAAACCATCATCTCCTTTTGCTATCCCCGACCTGCAAAAGTATTGGGGAAAAGATATTTCTGTTACCGAAGCCCTCACCCTCGAGGCTCTTGCTACCTTAGACAGTCGCCCTAAAGATCGTCCGTTTTTTCTCTATCTTTCGCATTATGCGGTGCATATTCCTATAGAAGAAGACAAACGTTTTATTGATGCTTATAAGCATTTAGACCCTATAGAGGCGCGCTATGCCTCTATGGTAGCTGCTATGGATAAAAGCCTAGGCGATGTGTTAGATTACCTCGAAGCACATCAGTTAGCTGATAATACTTTTATCTTATTTCTCTCTGATAATGGCGGACTTAGTGCTGTAGCACGAGGTGGCAAGCCTAATACACACAACTATCCGCTACAAGCGGGCAAAGGTTCTGCTTATGAAGGGGGCGTACGTATCCCTATGATAGCAGCTTGGAACGGACATATACCTGCTGGTACGCGTACTTCGCAGCCGGTTATTATCGAAGATGTTTTTCCGACTTTGTTGAGTGTTGCTCAGCTAAAGCATTACCGCTACCAAGTGCCTCAAGTGGTAGATGGCAAGAGCTTTTTGCCTTTGCTCGAGGGGAAAAGAGTAGGAGGGAAGCCCCGTCCGCTTTATTGGCATTGCCCTAACAATTGGTATACAGTAGAAGGTTATGGTTACGGAGCTTCGAGTGCCATACGCTTAGGCGATTGGAAATTAGTGTATATGTACAAAACAGGGCAAAAAGAACTCTTTAACCTCGAAGATGATATAGGAGAGCAGTACAATTTGGATACATACTACCCGCGCAAGACACAAGAGCTCACAAAAAAACTGCGCCATTACCTTAAGCGAGTAAAAGCGCAGTTGCCTATTAATAAAAAAACGGGGAAACCTATTAAGTTAAATTAAGGATTTTCAATGAGGGTAGGTTGGTCAGTTAGCTTAGCGCCTTCTAAAATAAAATCGGTGAGGCGCTGTAGATAGATACTTATTTGAGGGTCTGTAACGTTGAAGAGCATCACGATAACTACCTGTTCATTAGGGTAGACTGATAGCCAACCAAAACCACCTACTCCCATACCGGTATGTCCAAAGTAGTCGCGTCCATTCCAGTCGCGTTGGTTTTGCCAACCTATACCATAGTTTATCTCTACATCGTCAGTAGTACATTGTTTTTTGAGCATCTCATTTTCTACTGTTTGCGATAAGAAGCTGTGTCGCTCTATGGCAGTACCCATTTTTGCAATATCGTGAGAGGTAGAGAGGAAGCCTCCACCTGCCAATTTGAAGTAGTTGTTCACCTCAGTAGCCTTGTCTAATCCCTTTTTAGTACGGGTGTACGGAGTAGCTTCATCAGTGATAATTTTGCCTCTATCAGGAAAGGTGCGCCACATATTCAGTGGTTTAAATACCTCATCTTTAGCTATATCCTCAAACTTTTTGTTTAGGCACTTTTCAATAGCTAATGAAATAAGATTAATACCATAACTGCTGTATAAAAACTTAGTACCTGGTGCCGATTGTAGTATATCATCTTTAAATAGGTCAATTCCCTCTTCTATAGAGTACTTCTTGTTGAGGGTATATTCATTTGCTTTGTAAGAGCGAATACCTGCCAAATGTCCAGCAAGCTGTTTAATAGTGAAGTCAAACGGTTTGGGTGGGAAGTTAGGTACGTATTCGTACAGCGAAAGATTCCAGTCAAATTTCTTTTGTTCTTGTAGGCGTGCCAATAATACTCCAGTGATAGCTTTGCTCATACTAGCTACGCGAAAGATAGTTTTTTGCGGGTCTACAGGCGTTTTTTTGCTAATATCGGCATAGCCATACCCTCCTTGCCAGATAATTTTCCCTTTTTTAGTAACCGTGACTGAAGCCCCTGGTATAATTTCCTCTTGAATAAGGTAGTACAATATCTTTTCAGCTTCAGTCTTAGCCTCTTCAAACGAGGTAACTTCAGAAGGATTCTTTTTAAAAACCTCTGTGTCAGAGAGTTTTCTTTGCCCGAAAAGAGTATTAAAGAAAGAGATAATAGTAGAAAACACGATAATGGTTGTTAGTTTTTTCATTTGTAATGAGTTATTTTTTTTCAGGGTGCAAAGATAGTAATTATGAGCGGAAAAAAGATGAAGATAATGTAATAAAATATAAAAAAGCTGTTAGAAAATTCTCTAACAGCTTTTTTATATATAAAAACAAAAATAAAGTCTATTTACTCATTATCTCTTTTACTTTTTCACCTATTTTAGCAGGCGAATCCACTACGTGTACACCACACTCTCTAAGAATGCGTTTTTTAGCTTCAGCAGTATCTTCAGCGCCTCCTACTATTGCTCCAGCGTGCCCCATAGTGCGCCCTTTAGGAGCTGTTTCACCAGCAATAAAGCTCACTACAGGTTTCTTGTTGCCATTAGCTTTTATCCAACGAGCAGCTTCAGGTTCTAACTGACCACCTATTTCGCCTATCATCACTATACAATGGGTTTCAGGGTCATTCATTAGTAGTTCAACGGCTTCTTTAGTGGTGGTACCAATAATAGGGTCACCACCGATACCTATAGCGGTAGTGATACCCAAGCCCTGACGTACTATTTGGTCAGCAGCTTCATAAGTAAGAGTCCCCGATTTAGAAACGATGCCCACGTGTCCTTTTTTGAAGATAAAACCAGGCATAATACCTACCTTAGCTTCTTCCGGAGTGATAACTCCAGGGCAGTTAGGTCCTATAAGCCTACAGTCGCGATTTTTGATATAAGCAGCTACTTTCACCATATCGGCAACAGGAATACCTTCAGTGATAGTAATAATCACTTTAATGCCAGCTTCTGCTGCTTCCATAATGGCATCTGCAGCAAATGCAGGCGGTACGAAGATGATAGAAACATCAGCTCCTGTGGCTTTTACAGCGTCGGCTACGGTGTTAAATACGGGTTTTCCTAAGTGTGTTTGTCCACCTTTGTTAGGGGTAATACCGCCTACTACATTCGTGCCGTAAGCAATCATTTGCTCAGCGTGAAAAGTACCTTCACTTCCAGTGAAGCCTTGTACAATCACCTTTGAATTTTTATTCACTAATACACTCATTGCGATTAACTTTTAGTTTTAGTTGAAGCAAAGATAAAACTTTTTTTCGTAATAACAATTTTTTAAGCTCAAAAATGTTTACAATAATTATTAAGATGCTCATAGTTAGTCACTTATAATCTTTTCACTTCATCTACTTTACTTACGTAAACTTCCTTATTCTTACCAAAAAGAATAAACGGAGAAAAGATTTGCTAATTTGCTAATTTTCAAATCTGCTAATTGTTAATTGTCAATTGATAATTGTTTTGTACTTTTGCAGTGAATTAACAAACACTTAGCCTTGTGCTAAGCCTTTAAAAATTATTGAAATGACCAAAGTTAAAAAACTTCGCAAAGGAGCTTTTTTACTCCTATTAGCCGCTGCCACACTGTTTGGTAGCTGCTCCAAAAAGAAAGACGAACCACAACCCTTTACCCTTGTCGAGGGAAAAATTACTATAGCAGGAGCCATAGCCCACGATAAAGCCTTGGTGCAATGGGAAGCCGCCCTTGTGAACCAACTGCCCGATAATCACCTCCCTTATCAAGTGTTTTGGCAAGCAGAAGGAAGTAATGAAATAAAAAACAGCAATATTCTTACCGATGGTTCGTTAGAATATACTATTACCGAGCTTACCGAGAAAACAACCTATATCGTATGGGTAAAAGTATTAGGCTCAGCAGGCAATAATAAAGACTATGTAAGTAAGAGGATTATCACCCCAGCAGCCAACACCCCCGAAGCTCAGCCTTCCCTTTTTGATAAAACCACTTATGTGCAGCTCACTACCCAGCAAAAAGAAGGTATGTCCATACCCCTCAGCCTCCAAGCCAGCACAACCTACCAAAAAGGAGTATGGCTCGACCTTAATGGAAATGGTACCTATGAGCCCTCCGTCGATAAAGTACCCGATTTTACCAATCCCAATCCAGCTTATATTATTGCAGCACAAACTTTTAGAGTTTATGGTAAGGTACATACTTTAGTTTCAACAAGAGCAGAACTAACTGAAATCAAGCTTGAACACAACCCACAGCTTTTACAGTTAAATGTAGCAAATAACAGTTTGAAAGAAATTGATGTACAAAAAAACACCCAACTCACAAAATTGAATATAAGTGACAATCTATTAAAAGACATCAACCTAAGTACGCTCACAAAACTTGCTGAACTCGATATAACAAACAATATGTTATTTGGTGAAAAACTTAGAAAAAGTTTAGAAACTATCAGCAGCACAGGGGGAACAATTCATTTAAAGCCCTTCGAGAAAGAAGACACAGCCCTATTAGCAATTTTAAAAGCAAAAAGCTGGAAAGTACAATAATAATTACCTCATTTCCAAATTTGCTAATTTTCAAATTTGCTAATTACCTAATTATTTGTACTTTTGCCGCGTTTTTAAATACAAGCAAAAAATGCAAATAGAAGTATTAAAATCTAAAATACATCGAGTAAAAGTAACAGGTGCTGATTTAGATTACATCGGTAGTATCACTATAGACGAGGCGCTTTTAGAAGCTGCCGGAATGATAGAAGGCGAAAAGGTCTCGATAGTTAATGTCAATAACGGTGAGCGCTTAGATACTTACATCATCAAAGGGAAACGCCATTCGGGGGCTATAGTGCTCAATGGGCCTGCGGCTCGCAAAGTGCAACGAGGCGATATAATAATTATCATATCGTATGCCTTAATGGATTTTGAAGAGGCTAAAACCTTTAAACCTTCTGTTATTTTCCCTAATGAACAAACGAATCTCTTAGAATGAATAATAAAAAAAACACTCATAACTAATTAATAATCAGTATTAATCAAAAATAGTGGTAAGTATCGTGGTAAGTTTAACTACAAAATTTTTTTACCCATCTGTTTTATGATAGCACGAACAAGGCTTTCGCTTACCTTGAAGTGCTCAGATATATTTGTATAACGCTCCATCTTTGGGGCGTTACTTTTTTGAAATGCTTCGTAAATCTCAAGGTCGCGAAATATCTCACACGCAACCCTACCTCCGTGCTTGTATATCAAGCGAAGGTCGTTCTCCATAGGTTTTAATTTTTCGTATACATTCATAGTTATTCCCATTTATTAAGTTCGCACCCTTTTTCATCTTGTCGTAGCAAGGTTGATAGCGGACACCCGCACGCCTTGCACTTCATACCCTTAACCTCTTTAAGAGTGTAATCTTCCATTAGCTGTTGGTATGTACCTTTCTTAGCCATAGGACAACCAGCGCATATCTTCGCTCGTTCCTTTGCCTTTGCTTCCATTTCAGGGTTGGGGAATATATAGTTCTCCCAACCCTTTAATATTGCTTTTAGTTTAATCATATACTTGCTGACCTCCTTGCAAACTCGTTATCGCTAATTCGTAGGGCACTCTCTGTTAGCCCTGTAGTTGTGCCTAATGTAGCACCCTCGTACGCCCCTTGCATTGCGCCCTCAAGGCTACCCGCGCGCGCACCCTCGTACGCTCCTGCTTGTGCCCCTTGCTGTGTGCCCTGCATTGCACCCTCTCTAATAGCATTCATCATTTTATCAAAATCAATCTTTAATTCCTTTATATCAGTTTGTACAAGGGGAGGCTGCTTAATCACGCCCCCTGCTGCCATATACACGGGGTTATAACTACCATAACCAGCACTCTTATTAATAGCCTCCAGCACTGGGAAGTACATAGCCGTTGCGCGTTTGTTTATGATATACTCCCCTCCTTCAGCCTCAAACCCTACACGTCCTGCAACTGTAAAAGGAACTCCTCCTGATGCGTGGCTTTTACCTACTATCAGACCACCGGCCTCGTACTTGTCAGTCTCTGTATCCACTATCTTTTGTACATTCATCATACCAGACGCTACCGCCGCTGCTGCCGCTGCTGCACCCAACGCCGGCCCTACAATAGGAATACCTGCCATTGACGAATATGCCTTTTGCGCTGCCATATACGTATTAATAGTAGTTTCAGCCACCGCTGCAGCCTTGCTCAATGCAGTATGCTCGCCAAACAATCCTTTCATTTGCCCCAATACCGATTGAAAAGCCTGAAGTTTTGCCATCTCTACACCCTCATCTATTGCCTTTTTCTTTTTAGCATAATTGAGCCTTATAGTAGTTAAAGTCTTTTCGTACTGCTCATCATTCAACTGCCCTGCCTGGTGCTGCTCATCGGCTTTCTCAAGTGCAAGTGCGTTCTCATTCTCAAGTTGAGCATATTTAATCTCCCATTCGCTAGCATTCTCAGACTCCAAACGAGCGATGCGTTCCTGAAAATCCAAATCAGCATTTAATTTTCTTTGTTCTTTATCTAATTCGTTCGCTCGTTTTTTCAAATCTCTGCTTTGATTGTCGTGCTCCTCCTGAAGTGTACGTAATCTATTTTGGTGCTCCTCCTCTGCATTATAGTCCCATTCATTAGCATCTTGCTTCAGTTTCTTCTCCTTCTCCAACGCCTCTACCTTCTTTTGATAGATAGCATCTTGTCGTACTTGTTCCTGTGCGATAAGTTCAGCAGTTAGGTGTGTTTCACTGTTAATCTTAGTTTTATTTTGCACCTCATACTGCTCCGCCTCTTTCTGTACTGCCTCGACACTTAGTTCAGCCTTAATTTTTAGAAAATCCCTCTCAATCTCTTTCTTCTGCTTCTCATATTCCCTTTGCTTTATTAGGCCCTTAGTCTTTTCAGTCTCTAATATAGCGAGGCGGTCTCTCATACCCTTTTCCTCAATATCGAGGCGTTCCTGCATCGACTTTGCTACCGCTGAATTAGTTTTTACATAGTCCTCTATCGCCTCCTTTTTCCACTTAAGTTCCTCCTCCAAGAGTTTTCGAGCCTTATCTGCCGCCTCCTTATTCTTTGCATCTTGTTCTTGTCTTGCTGTATTGCGAATGCTGTTAAGTACCTTTGTTTGTGCTATTTCGCTCTGTATCTGTTCTGCCTTTGCCTTGTTGTTTTCTGCCTTTTTTCTCTCCAAATCAGCGCGCTCAGCATCGCTCGTGTCATTGCTTTGTTGCTGCAGTTCCATTCGCTCTATTTCCAAGTTATTGCGCTCTGTTACTAACTTGTTAATCTGCTTCTGTATCTCAATACTCTTCTTAGCAGCAGCCTCCCTCTCACTAATCGTTTTGCTTGTGTCCCTTGCTATCTGATTTTGTTCTGCAAACTCCAACTTCAAAGCCTCTGATTGCTTAACAAAATCAGCCTCCGAACTCGCTAACTTTACACCTATCTCCTCAATTCGTTGCCCTCGTTTGATAGCCTCGTCAATCGTATCACTAACTGCTTTGCCGGCTTCCTTCACCTTTCCAACGACATCTTTTACCCCCGTAGCCGCTTGCAAGGCAGCATCGCCTACCTGCTTAAAGCCCTCCTTAAAATTACCCGTTAATATATTGCCTAATCCTTTGAAAGCATCTATTACTGCTGTGGCCCTGTTAATGATTTGTTCTTGTAGGAACTTTCCTAAATCCATAACTAACTGCTTAGGGTGCGTAAAAGCCTCTACTAATGCCTTACCTACATTCTGCACCACCCCCCATAGAGTTTGAAAAAGCACCTTCAGAGGCGTTAGCACCTTATTCACCTTGTCGATACCTTCCTGTGTGCTCGTGAAGTATGCAACCAAAGAGCCTAATGCTACCACCAACGCCCCTATACCCGTGCTTATAACCGCCCCTCTTAGTATTTTCATAGCCAAAGAGGTTTTGCTTGTAGCAACAGCAGCAGCATTCATTGCTGGTGCTGCTAATCTTCCTGTTTGTACAAAATTCACAAACGGATTAGCAAGTGCTATTATCTGCACTTTCATCGTGTTAAAGTTATTAATAACACTATTCATTGAGGTTCCAAACGCTTGATTATCCCCAATAGCATCTAATATCGCCTGTCTGTAGTTCCCTACATCTACCTGATTGTTGCCAATGCTCTTTTGCAACTCCTTATACTTCTTATCCTGCTCCTGAATAACCGCTAACAGTTTGCCCCCTACATCAGCATTTTCACGCTCCTCCTCGCTCAATTGCTGGTATATTAGTTTATTCTGTGATAGAGCAGCACTAATCTCTTTGATTGAGCCCTTCATCGTCTCATTCTGTTTCATCTTCGTGGCCTCTGTGCTGATATGGTTTTTTACCAGCGTATCATATACACGCAACTCATCACGGTTCACTTTCTGAATAGCCGTCAATTCCGATACCTTGCGCGTGTACTCCTGTACCGATATATCCCCCTTATCAAACTGCCCCTTCAGTTCTTTCAGTTCACCACCAATCTCCATCAGCTTTTGTCTCACCTCTGCACTCTTACCAATCAGCGCGTCCACATCAATATCTACCTGTGCTATATTTATTCTTTCCATATCGTTATTATTTCTAATTATCTAATCTTAATCATCTCTACCTCTGTCATACCTTCCGTTTTATATTTTATCTTATTAGGCATAAAGTAACTCCCCAACTGCTGTACGTATATCCTACTGAAGAATGAAAACTCCATTACATCAATCTCATTCAAGTTCATTTCTACTGTTACGCAGTACATTCGCTCCACTACTCTCGGCAAATCCTTGTAGTAAGTATTTAGAAGGTTGTCCCACCTGAAAGGCTCAAAGTTAGGCACAAAATATCGTTCCACACCGCCGCCTTCTTCCTTTGCTCTCAAAGAAAAAGTTACTTCATTTTTCACCTCCTTAGTAGCGTACACGTGCCATCGTCCTGTTTTCTCCTTATACTCTGTTTCAGTTGTCCCGTCCTCTTTCTTTTTTACCTCCTTAGTGAAAAACTCCATCACATCCATTCCGTTCTCCTTGTCATTCAGAGGACTAAAAAACTTACTGCTAAAATCCTTTCTATCATCAAGTACCTTGTCGTCAAAGTGTATTACCCCATCATTATTCCTTTGCTTGTAAGCGTTCTCCTCGTCGTATTTCTTATAAAGAAAATTATTCTTCTGCCCGTAGTTCGCACTATGATACTTCACCTCCTTCACTCTTACAAACTTACTACTCCAATCTATCACAGGAGCATTCACCCTTTCTGATAAGGTGAAGAAGTCGTATACCCCCGTTTGCCTATCTCTGATGGGTGTCAAAGAGAATAATTTAAATACCTCCTTAAATAAGTCTGTTAAAGCAAAATCCGACACAAGTACTGACAAATTGTCGTTTCCCTTTATCTTTTCAATTTTAAAAATACCTCCATTTGCTCTTACTCCATCTCCATATTTACGATTTTTAATACCCCCTTGTATATATATATTATCTCCTTTTTGAAAGTATAAAGTTTTGTTGTAATTCACTTTGTCCCAACCTTCTTCAGATACATTTATCTCTTCTAACCACGATTGAGTAGAATCAATACCAAGTTGAGCTATCACAGTACCTTGTTCTGAGTATAATTTATCACATATAAAACTAACCCTATAATAACCTTCCTCCTTAATAGTAAAAGGTTCTATTCCCTGGCTTTCGTGTGCTACATATATATTGTTGTCATAAATTCCTTTTTTAAATCCATATTTAGATAGTTCTCCAACAAAACCCCACCAATTTAATGCTTTAAAAACCTCTTTATCAACTATATCATTATATTTTATATTAGAAGAAGCAATGTAAGCATTCTTCCAATCAAACGTATTAAACGTTGCGCCCCTAAACCTAAAACCGCTATACTGCTGCACCAACCTAAACACCCTATCTAAACAGATAGAAAGAGGCGTGTTATCAAACCTATATACTTGTAATACACCATTGTCGTCCCTCTTTTCAGCATCATCACCATAATTTCCTACCAAGTATATAAGTTCCCTTGTGCCTACGTTGTCCTCTGTGTGCGCTTTTACTATCTTATCCAATGACCGCTCAGCACTCCCATCAATAAGTCCGTTCACCCCCTTAATATCCCTATTCATAAGGTATTGGTACAACTCCCTACCGCTGTCTTTAAACTCAAATATATAAGCATCATCACGTACTCCTATCAAGTACCCATTGCCACTACCGACAATCAGCACCCCATTTACGTAATAATCTACCCTATATACCTTATAAGCCCCCTTATTATCACCTTCAGACATTTCTGCGAAGTCAAATATAAGACGATTGGCAGCCGTTACCGGCAAATATACCGTTTCAGAGTAGCCTACCTCACGCGTTTCAAAGTTAAACATATCATTCACCTGCAACGTATAAGCAAACCCCTTATCGCCCATCTCGGCCCTATTACCATCAATATATAATTCAGTCATAACTTATAATTCTCGTATTGTTCTCTCTGGCTCAAATTCTATCGTTACCCCAAAAGGGTATAACAATTGTTTGTTTATATCAAACTTTTGCGTTCCTTCTACTACAATCACCCTTTCAAATAGTTCAGTATTCAAATCATTGTTGTCTCCAACTGTTTTTTCGCCCCTATATACATACACCTCACTGCTATATAAAAGGCTTTGCAGTTCGTCTAACTCATTCTCCATAATCGCTACTTCACTCTTCAGTGTCCAACGCTTCACTGCTGTACTCCCCAGCGAATGTAATAGTGAAAATCTATCACCAATGCCTATACGTGTGCCCTTTATCATTTGTCCCAGCTGCTTCGTCTTCACCTCCTCTGTATATTCATTTGAAAAGAGCCAATAACTAAATGTGCCTGCAGCATTTCTCCATACAACAAACACCCCACACTGGTCAATCACCCTATCTATCTTCTTATATTCATATCGAGGTATCCCTTTGTAATCCACTTCCCTTACTGCTCCCTTATTAGTAACCTCTAATACTACATCGTCCTGTGGATAACCTCTGAAGTAAGTAGTATATACATCATTTGCCCTATCAAGGTTTTTGCAAATACGTGTGTTATTATACCATTTATTGTTAGTCAAAATACTTGAGAAAGTAGAAGGAAAAACCCTAAACTTGTTCTTTATCACCTTTACACCTTCCGTAATCTCAAATTCTTTTATCTCATTACCGTCCCTATACGTAGCCTGCAATTCTACCTCTATCGGTATGCTTGTTGCTCTTATCTGATAATCACTCGCTTCTGTGTATGAAAAGAAGGCTGTTTTAAATACCGCTCCAAAATCCACATTCACCACACTCTCATTTTCCTTGTACAAGTAATGCTTCTTTATCTCTACTGTCTTTTTCCCTATAGTTCCGTCTATCATTTTCACAAAAGACGCTCTAATGATAAATACCCCATTATGCTTAAGTTTCTCCTTATCGACATCTTCTAATCTAATTCGCAAAGGAACTCCACTAAATCCCCCCCAGTAGTCTGTAGTTAAAAAATCCATCTTAAAAACGTTTTAAAAAGTTAATAATCTCACTCGTAAAAGCCCCTATATAGCCATCGCCTACCTTATTGATTATCTCCTGTACCCTCTCACCTGTTATCACCTCGTCAATAAATGCGGGCTTATCCTCATTGCGGCTTCTCTTCGTGCCCTCTCTTGCTATCTTCTTAGCAATTGCCCACGCTAACCCCGATACCTTCATCTTGCTTTCTATCGGCTGAATGCCTTTAGATTTTATCCATTGCTCAATTGCAGCAATAGGCGGCAAATTCCCCGCCTTGCGCCCGTGCTGCATATAGTACGTATATCCCTCACCCGAAATCGTACCCTTCAGCAATCCTGCTACCTCATCAGTTTGCACCTGCAACGATTGACCCCACGCGCCACTGGCTTTCATTCCTAATTCCTCATATCTGCGTATTAGGTCATCTTTCAGAGCCTCCAACTCCTTATGCAATATCTCAATAGGCTGTTTCATCTTTTATTCGCTTATCGTTACCTGATAATTAACGATTACTCCATCAAAGTTATTACTGAACTGATTAATAACCTCAATAATACGCCACGAAGCAATCGAGTAATCCCCGCAAAAGGCATTTGCAATCTTCATTACCTCCTCTTTGCAAGGCTTAATATATTGCTCGTATTTGCCCTCTGTAGCATCATTTCCCATCTGACTATCATACATCCTATCAAAATCAGAATGCTTAAGCAGCATAAATCTTCCTGAATAAGTACGCTTTATAGGTGCAGAGTAGTCGTCAAACGTTACAGACACTTCAGGCACATCAAGAAACAAATAAAACTCCTTCCCCGATTGCCCTTCTAAGTTGTTGTAATCCTGCCTGCCATACTCAAATGCCCAGCCGTTATTGTTTGCTATCTGTTGTAATATCTCTTTCATATCCTATTTATTTGCCATTAACTTCTGAAATCTATTCTGTATATTTGTTTGCTTTGCCCTATACCATAAGATATAATGCACCTCCAAATAATTGAGTTCCTCAATATCATTGTATCTAAGAATATCACCACCAGCAAGGTTATCAATCATCGGCAAATCGCCAAACATCTCTAATTCCTTAACACCTGCTTCTTGTAGCCTACCATCATACTCTGTAGGGGCTACCTTCCAATGATGTTGCTCTAACTTCACCACCCTATCCACTTCATTAGTGATGAACCTCATACAACGATAAAACCGCACAACATTCATCTTCATCATATCCTTCTTGGTACATTTATAAACCAACTCAAAAGCATTCATTAGTCCCTCAGTTGTACCTCGCATTACCTCCCTTTTTATCGTATTTACATCGCCAAAGGTTAATTCGATAATACTATTTTTTACCCCGTGTATGTGTTTCTTAAACCAGTGCCTACGTGTGTAGTTAGATAGAGGTTTTAAGACTTTCAGAGCGGGCAATAATTCCTTTTGTTGCTCTTCAGATAATTGTATAAAGTCGTATAGTGTCATCTTCTGAATATAGGTTTAAATGTTTTTCTCGGCTTCAAATCAAAATACTCTCTCATTAGCAGCATATCCCTATAGTCAGGGCTTCGTCCTATTGCTTGTTTAACAGTATCTTTGTTTATTACAGACAATTTTTGCCCGTCCTTGTTGTCACTTTTGATTTGCTCCAATTCTTCAGTAATCATCTCCTTAGTGCGTTCTGATAGTTCAGCACTAATGTATATGCCATTACTATTGATACGCTCGGCTATTCTGTATAAGCATTGCGTTTGTAAGTTCTTGTAATTAGTAGGTTGCCCATTCTCTTCAAGCGGGGTGCTGTTATTCTTAAAGCCTACGATGCCCGTATTATCTACCACACCGCCTCCTACACCATCCTCATCAGCAATACAATTCCCCTTTGGAATATTGTACTTCATTCGCAACGTATTAATGAGTGCTTGTATCTCTGTGGTTGCTGAAGTAGCCATTGTGTGTATCTCTATCAGTTCCCAGCCTCTCCAAACACCTATAACACACAAATCCGATCCAAATCGTGCTATATCAGCAGTTAGGTACATAGTGCTATCTTGTGCTATTTGGTCGTTGCCAAATACTGCTAATATCTTATCGTAATCGCATAACGCATTCGGATCATCATCATACTCCCATAGCCCGTGCAATAATCGCTGCTTCTCTGGCCCTCGTAATGTGCTCTCCAAATTCTGAATGTACTCTTTAGGTAGCATCTTATTATCGTACGGTAACGCCTGAATGAAAGCCCTTCGTGCGCTCAAAGTACCCTCCTTGTAAGGTGTATAAAACTCTTTATACAGAAAATTCTTAGACGGGTTAGCAGTTATCAGTAATTTGCCTTTCAAGTTATATTCCCTATTCTTCCATCGCCCTATTGATATTTTAAGGTTCGAATAGCTATCATAATCAAACTCCCCGCCCTCTTCTATCCAACCGCGTGTAAATTGCATTGAGCCTAATCGCTGATATTGAGGGTCGCTTGGTAAATACTTACAATCTAACAGTAATACCCGTGAACCATTATGCAATTCAAAATAGTTATCCTGCCCATTGTACTTATACGCATCTTGCGGTATACCCCACCCATTCAGCACCTCGTGAATGCTCGGTATGGTGAACCGTCTCAAATCATTAAGTTGTTTTCGAGCAATGAAATACTGAGTACCTGCATACATTAGAGCGTCGGCTAATATAAGTGAGCAACCTATGAAAGACTTGCCCCCTCCCTTTGCGCCTCCGTAAAGTATCTCATCCGTTGTTGTGTCATACCACACCCTAACACATTCATATTGCTTTCTATTGCCTTTTGGTGTAATTGTTATCTTACTCATCAGGTTCGCCCTCCCATACTATCTTAACTTCTGATATGCTAAAATCACCATTAACCTCTTGCTTTATAGGAGCGTCCCATCCTTCCATTTTAGCGAGTTGTGTGATTGCTGAAATGCGTTCACGATACGAAGGAAAAAACTTCTCCCCGTCAATCTCTCTACCCTTTCCTTTTGCTATGTCGGCTAAAATCTTCAAGGCGTCAAATTTTGCTAATAAGTCCTTTTTTCGCACTTCAATTTCTGCGCTTACCACTTGTTTCGCTACCTCTGCATTGATTGAATTTTGCCACTCCTGAAGCTGTTTTTGAGCTTGTTTCCAGTCTTTATCAAAGGTAGTTTTGCCTTTACCCCACTTTACCTCATATTTACCCCACATTTCCCCATACGACAAAAGAGGAGACTTTTTGAGTTCCTCTAATATCCATTGCTGTCTATGTTTTGGGGTGTTATTCATCTTGTTCGTCTTGTATGTATGATAAATCTAATTCAGGGTAATTATATTTTATTTTTTTAGGATCACCTTTGTAAAATACTAATACGTTTTGATGTGTCTTGCCTATTTTCCTACTGGCATTAAATTGCTTTCCTGCACGTATAGGTAGACTCCCAACAGCATTTACTAATATCATTTCGTTGTACAATATAACACCACAATTCCAAAATGCCATTATAGTGTCGGACACAAAGTTTCTGTAAAATCCTTTCTTATCTCTTACATCTCCTACAACAAACACTGCAAAACGGTCTTCTTTGAGCATTTTGCAACTCTTACGGATAATCTCCTTATATGCTGTTAGGAAGTCTTTATATTCCATATTAGAAATGTCGTTAGGATCATCAGAATACACCTCTAAATCAGTGTAAGGAGGGCAAGAAAAAATCAAATCGGCATCGTACCCTTGTGCTATTTTGTCTATATTCTTACTATCTCCTATTGTCCACGTGGGGAAGATCTCATTGTCTTGAAGTACCTCTGTTGCATTATCACGATTTGCTTGTATTTGTTCTTCTCTCAAATCGTTACCGAGATATTCAAATCCTAACTTAGCTGCTACAATTCCACGTACCGAACCTCCAGCGAAAGGATCTAATATCTTTCCTTTAGGTATATTAAACCATTGATATGCTAATTCACATAGTACGGGGTCAAAAATAGACGCTAAGGGCATTTCATTTCCTTGTATTTTATTTACTGATTGTAATGTCTCCATAACATTATCACGCCCTTTCTCACTCTTTATTCCTAATGACAGCCACCAACGTTTTCTGTCTTGCCAATACCCTTGTCGTGTATCAAGCACTGAAAAAGGAGGTACTATGAACTTTTCTAATAAAGTTCCTTTTTTAATTTCTCCCCCCCCTATTTCAGATGTATCACTCTCCTCTTCTTCAATCTCAATACCTAATTCCTCCAACTCAAACCCATACTCCTCTGCTACCGCTTCCACTTCCTCAAGGTCAAGGTTGTAGTTTTGGTGTGCCGTAGTGTTTGCTAATATTTGTGCCTTGTAGTAGGTATCTGTATCGTCTTCTATATCATTGCGAACAATTACAGGGTACTCATTCTCTGCAAGAGTTATTTCCTTTGGTACTAATCCCTTTTCGTCAAACTTCTCCTTTCGTGCGTGTCCTGAAATGATTGTCCCTTGCTTGGTTACTGATATACTCTCAATCACTCCCACCTCATCGATAGAGGAACTAAGTAGTTCCATACCTTTTTCTGTGTGCTTGTTTGTGTTTCTCTTACTTGGTTTTATACGTATCATTTAGATATATAATTTAACAGTGTTTTTTGTATATAATTTTCAAAAAAAAATGTATTTTGCTATTTCTGTATTTGATTTTCAATAACTTTCTGAAACTCCTCAAAGGTGTAGCAAACGGCGTAGGTATGCCCCAGTGTGATGGCTTTCTTCTGAAAATCCTTTTGATTTTGCGTTTGACGATTGCCTTTGACTTTCATTTCGATATAGAGGCTTTTGCCTTGTGGCAGGAGCACTACCAAGTCTGCTACCCCTGATAATACGCCCTCAGCCTTGAGGCGTTGTGCTTCACGAACGTTGCGACTGCCTCCGTTAGGAACGGCGTATATAACGAGGTGTGGGTATTGGCATCTAAACCAGCGTACGCAGGCGGTTTGTAGGGTGCTTTCTTGGTGTTTCATAGGGTTTATTTTGTTTCAAATATTTCTTTTAATACTTCAGTAGGATAACTCTTAACGAAGCCGTATTTGGCATCATATTCGTTACCCATAGGTATAGAACGTTGTACGCATATTTTTGCGGCTTTTCTCCCTAATGATATAGCTAACTGCAAGGGTACTCTTTTACCTATGATATTGCTATATCCTGATATGGTAAAATAGTCTTCATTTTTGGTGGTGATTTTAGCTTCTATCTTAGTGAGACGCTCATTTTGCAAGGCTATTTGCTCAGCTTGTGCTTGTTGTGCTTTTTCTAAGGCTATCATTCCTTGTGCTTGAGCCATTAGTATTTCTCCTGCTGTCATTGGTTTGTTTGCTTCCTCAAAACGTTCCAACCACTCTACTACACGCTTGCGAACAAATTTACTTTCACGAAGTAGTACTTGCTTTCCTTGTGCGATAGAGAGTTCAAACATAGGTTGTTCTCTGTTCCATTGGTCTTTATAATAGGTCGGCAAAATTTTTTGCTGACCTATTTCTTCTTCAAATTCGTCTCGGATAATAGCCAGCATAGTCTTATGTTGTAGTTCCGTTTCCTTACCTTCTTCTTTTCTGAATAGGTTGATTTGCTCTACAAGTTCAAGGCTTGTAATAGTCTTTTTGGGTGTAATTCCTTGTGATGAGAGTATTAGGGTATTCATTATAATTTATTGTTTTACAATTTCGGGTGCAAAGGTACGAAAAACTTTAAACTATTCCTACAAAAAAATGATATAATTATTTGTGTACCAGTATTTTGCATAGTCATTTTACATAGTCATTTTGACGGGGCAAAACGGCTGTTAATATGAAAGTCGTTAGTGTGATACTAACGGCTTTCTATTAAGTGCTTGTTATTAGTCCCGCTCTATCTCATACATTATAGGCATTCCTATCTCGGTAGCGATGTAATGCTCGATACGCGCGCCCTTGCTTTCTTGCCAGCCTTGTAGCATATAGATAGCATTACATTGCAGAAGGTCGGCAATATCTTTAAGCATATGCGCTTCCCAGCTGTCGTGCTCTGATAGTCCGTTTTCTAAGGGGTTTACGGGTTCATATCCTAATCTTTTCGTTGCTTTGGCTACAGCAGCAAAGCGTTTGCGGGTTTTGGTGAGGTCTGTGCCGCTGATTTTTCCTGAGATGTAGATTTTCATTCTTTTCCGTTATTTATGCAGTTAGTAATGTTTTTTACAAGGCTTTCGGTATTTTCAGCGAGTTTATTGGCTATGATTTTTACTATTTGCAATGAAATATCATCATCAACTTTTAATACAAAATCTTCTGTTAGGTCATTGCTGAATTTTACATATCCCTCATATCTATCTTTTTGTTTTTCAGACTCTTTTTCCCAAGAATAGCCGGGTTCAAATTCCAACGAAAATTTTCTTAGCTTAAAGTCCTTTTTGTTATTTTCGGTATTCATCTTTCACAAATTTATGGTTAATAATTTTACCTTTTCTGTTTTTGATTTCGTTGTAGGCGATATTTAGGCACTCCTCAAGGGTGGTATTTTCTAAGAAAGCTATATCATCTAAATAACCAATTATAGTAATGATTTCATAAAAATACAAAAAGGGCGTTTCTCCTCCTATCCCTAACAATCTAAAATTAGCGTGCATTAGACGAGTTAAACTATCTTGAATGCTTAATGCTAACACCACTTTGCTATCTGCTCGCTTTCTTTCAAAATTCAAAACATCATTGATTTGCTCTAATACGTCTATTCTTTCCATATAACAGTAGTTAATGAGGGTTACCATTACATCGCCTATGGCGTCCTGAATAGCTGGTTTGTCGTTGTCATAACACGCTTTGATAAGCTCTCCAACCTCCTCGTGGGTTTTTAGGAGTTCATCAAATGGTGTTAGTCGCTCATAAATGCCTCTTTCTTTTGCCCACTGATGAATAAGAGGCACAAGTTCTTGGATTGTTTTCATTTGTTGATATTTTTAGTGTTAATAATTTTGCCTAAACTTAGCACAAAGTAGGTTTTACCATCTTCTGCACCCCATTCGGGTTTGCCAATACTTGGTGTTATGCTTTTTAACTCAATAGTGAACTGAGGGGCGTTGGTGGCGTATCCGTTACGGAAGGTTATGTAATGGTACTTTTTTGAGTAAAACCGATTTGCCCAATAAGGCTTGATTTCTCGATACTCTTCTGTCTTTACGCCTGATAGTATCATATCAAACCACTGCTTTTTTAGTGTTAAATGTAAGGTGCTCATTTGTTTTCAGTTTTTAATTCTTCTCTAAGCCCCATACAGTAGGAGCGGTAATTTATGTTGGTGTCGTGCATTAGTCGGTAATCGTACCATTGCAGTATCTTTCCTTTAGGCTTGTTTTGCTTCATATCGTAGTATATATCCTCGATATTGAAAATATAGTCTGATAAGCATATAATACCTCCCCCTACATCGTAATTGTCGAATTCAAATTGTAGGTCTTGCTTGTGGCAAAACTCCTTGATAAGATTGCGAGCAGCATACTCGAATAACTCGACTACTTCTTGTTCTTGTGGTGATTGTTTTTTCATTGTTCTATATTTTTTCTAAATTTTTTACATTTATTACGACTGTAGAACCACAAACTTCTACATTGTAACTTAGAGATTCATAACTAATGTAAGCAATACTAATAATTATACCCTCTTTATTCAGATGGATTATTCTTACTTTATCACCTCTTTCAAAGTAAATACTTCTATCTTTTTTTTGTTTCATTGTTCTTTATACTTTTCGTTAATCACGTCTAAGTGCTGGTATATCATTTCTGAGAGGTCGTTAGAGTACGACTCAAAGGCGTCTAATAGTACTTTGTCGTCTTTCATTGTTTTCTTAAACTGCTTCACGG
>ERZ772764.589-NODE-589-length-24888-cov-2.992027_pt1 | contig 24888 bp, 23 predicted proteins | sample MGYA00512163_ERZ772764 | MGnify/ENA primary metagenome ERZ772764 (study PRJEB29015, sample SAMEA2737903) | human oral metagenome | biome: human oral; feature: human-associated habitat; material: dental | place: China | collected 2094 ... | reverse complement strand
TTGGCTAAGGTTTCCCCTGATTAAAAGGCTCCCTTTTAGCCGCCCCCCGCCGAAGCATAGCTGCGCGCCTTGGGGGGAATTTCCGCCCAGGCGAGGCGATTGACTTCTATCCCGTAATGAAACGCCCACGCCGCCGCGACGCCCGCCGCTTCGCCGAGGCTCATGCAGGTCGGCTGAATGCGCATCGACGCCTGCACCGCGAAGCTCGCGCTGATACAACGTCCGGTAACGATAAGGTTTGGCACTTCTTCCGTCACCAGCGAGCGATAAGGAATCTCGTAGAAGCGCCCTTCAGGGAGCGGCGCTTCTACACGTTCGCCGTGGGCGTCTATATACCAAGCCGTGCGCGCTACCGCGTCGGGAAAGCGCGCCTCGCCGTAATAGTCCGCCTCCGTCAGATAATAGCGGCCGCGAATGCGCCACGACTCCCGCGCTCCCAGCATCGCCGCTTCCCGGCTGATATAGGCGTTTTCAAAGCCCGGCATGTGGCGGATAAGATAGCGGCTGAGCCGATGGATCATTGCCCGCCCATAGCTCACCGCCCGGCTGTAAGAAAGCGGGTCCGTCGCCGAAAACCGCGGCGGAAGCTCGGGACAGTTCATCGCCATCGTACCCGGTTTCCCGGGAATGGTAAACGCCTGCACGTATTCGGCGTCCTCTTCGGTCAGCTCGCCGGACGCGACGCCGCGCCAGAAAAACTCTTCCAGCCGGTAGCGCTGCGTCCGATGACGCGCCTGCGCAAACTCAAAATAAGGAGGTTTCGTCCGGCACCGGGTATCTCCCATTTCCTCTGCCACATAGGCGTGCAGCCGGTCGAGCGCAATCCCGCCCATCTCGAAGCGAAAGCTCATCGGCTGGTTGCGCCCCGTTCGCTCCGAGCCGCGTTCCGTCGGCGCTCCGGCGAGACGCGCTAGCATCGCGTCTCCTGTGCCGTCGATAAAAATATCCGCCGTAATCGCCCGCAGCCCCCCGATCGTCTGCACGACGACGGCACGGATACGCCGCCCTTCCAAGAGCGCGTCTACAAGCACCGTATGATAAAGCGTCTCCACGCCGGCCGATTCGCCCATCTCATCGTACACCAGCGCCAACATTTCGGGATTGCTCCAACCGCAGCCGGTCACGCCATCCGACATCTCGATGTGGTGTTCCTGCATGCGCCCCTTAACCTCCGCCACATACGGCGTTTCACTGCCGGCGCAATTCGTGGGCATAAACGGCGCCACTAATCCCAGGGTCGAAAGACCGCCCAACGCCACGCCGCGCTCGATCAGCACCGTCTTGAGCCCGCGCCGCGCCGCGAGGATCGCCGCCGCCGTTCCCGACGGCCCGCCGCCTGTCACGCAGCAGTCCGCCCGGCACAGCACCGGAATATCCCGCCCCGCGTACCGCAGCGCCTTTGCTCCGAAATCCATTGCACCGCTCCTCTCCTTGCCACTGACAGCACTTTCTCCATATTGACACGCGCTATGGCCATTTTACGCAGCTCTTTATCTGCTCTCTATATAAAGGTTTCCACAAAATCCCCGCAGAATCCTTCCCCTCACGCGGCCCACCGCATAAAAACGCGGCGAAGAGACATCGCTCTCTCCGCCGCGTTTTATTCTGTTAATATTTATCGTGATTGTAAACGTCCCAGTCCTTCATTTTCTTCAGCTCGTCAATGCTGTACTGAATCGCTTTTAAAAGCTGCGGTTTTTCTTTGGGAAGCGTCGCCTTGAGGGGGACGTAGTTAGAGATGTGGTTGCTGCGGAAAAGACAGCGCTCGGTCTCGGGAAGCTCCAGATGATCGATTATCATATATAGCTCCTCCATCAGCCCCGCCGGGGGAAGCGGGTGAAACTCGCCGCGCTCGAACTGGTCTTTCAGCTCGCTGCCGCGGTATAGCATGAGGCTGATCGCGCCCAGATACGTGGGGCGAATCGCCGAAAGCGCGGCGGCCGTGGCCAGGGCGTGACGCTCAGAGCCCTCCCGCCCGGCGATCCCCAGAATGACCATGACGGAAAGCTCCATACCAGCGGCGATGGCGCGCTGCCCGACCTCAATCGACTGCGGCCCGTCGACGCCCTTTTTGATCGCCGCCAGCGTCTCGGAATCGCCGCTTTCCATGCCGTAGTAAAGCAGCGTAAGTCCCGCCTCCCGAAGCGCTTTAAGCTCTTCCGGCGTTTTTCGCAGGATATCCTTCGGCGCGGCATACGAGGACGCCCGCTCAAAATGCGGGAACACGCGCCGCAGAGTGGCGAGCACCTTTAAAAGCCGCTCCGTAGAAAGCACCAGCGCGTCGCCGTCCGCCAGAAAGACGCGCCGCACGCCAGCCGCGTTGTACCCTTTCGCCATCATGATCTGCCGCTCGATCTCCTCGTCAGTCAGGACTTGAAACGGCACGCCGCGATACATATTGCAATAGGTGCATTTATTATGAGCGCAGCCACGCGTAAGCCGCAGAATGAAGCTATACGCTTCACTGGGCGGACGAAAAACCGGGGAATCGTAATCATCAAAATACATTATCGTTCACTCCTTATCGATAAAAATATTTTATCACAATCCCCTGGTTTTGGGAAGCCCTATTTTATTGTCTGCACCGTTGCTTTATTTAGCGCTGGGCTGTGCTGCCCGACCACGATCAGCGTTATGCCGCTCGAAAAGCTCCAGGCAGGAAGAACTCTTGCGCGCCTCCAGCACCGTTTCGTAAGGAACGGGACTTAATCCCTCGCGCAGAAATTTTTCGTGAAGATCGATCTGCCCCTTGATTTCCCATTGGGAAAGTCCCAGTTTTTCCGCTTGCGTCCTGAATTCTTCCGTCGTCATCTTCATCGGCTCCTTATCGAAAAGTATCCGTGCCGTTTCTCCACGCGATCATTGGCACGTTGCCCTGTCGGCTTTATGAGACGTGCCTGCCGTGAAACTTCGAGGGTGTCTCCTTCGTGTTTCTTTAGCTATATTTATTCGCCGCCAGGCCTCGATTTCCTGCCATCTGACAAAATCCGCCATCTAATCTCTCCGGCTGCCGCCCCACGCAGCGGCCTGCAGCCAGTTTAAGACTGCCCTGCAGCGCAGGCTGGCCGTTACCAGGTGAATACGCCTGCCGGGGGACGCTGAAAATTCATCGCGACGGCGAAATTTTCCTGCCCGTTTCGCGGCGATCGCACCATTTTTATAGAGAGCCGCGCACTGCGCAACCTTCCCGCCCGGCAGCTTTCTTCACTTCGTCTATTTCTCCCGCAATAAAAACGTCGCCGCCACATTTTTTCGTGACGGCGGCGTTTTTATCTTTTGATAAATGTTTTCCTTCTCCCGTATTTCACGTAAAGCCCACACGCAAAATTCATTTTTATGTTCCACGTGGAACATACGTTTACCAAAATACCGTGTTACAAAGAGCAAGGACCGGACGCGCTCTCACTCCGCCCGGCTCTTTTTCCGGACGGCTTTCCCCCGCCGCGCTTCGTCGAGCTGGCCATAAAATTCGAGGAACTTTTTCGCGATCATGGAAAGGGAGCGGCCCTTGACCTTTACCACCGTTTTCGAAAGCGCGAAATCGACATCGCGGATCGGCAGCGAGCGCAGCCCCGACGGCATAACCTCTAAAGGATCGAGGGGAACGACCCCCACCACGGAATCGTCCTCCACCCACTTCATCACCGACGTCCGCGTCGTGCAGACGGAGAGGATATTCGGCGTAAGTCCGAGATCGCGAAACATCTTTTTGAAGTGCATATAGCAGCCCGCCGACATGCAGAGGGGATACTCCGCTAGTTGCTCCGGCCCCACCGTCTTTTCGCCCGCGTTCAGGTACCGCGAATCACGGGCGAAGATCGCCGCGACAGCCTCGTCGCGGCGGAAGAGAACCTCAAACTCATTCTGGTGGGTAATGGGAACGCTCAAAATACCAATTTCAGTAATACCGCTCAAAAGCTGATCGTGCTGCTCCTTTAAGCCTCCTTCGTAGAGCTCAAAAACAACGTGGGGAAACAGCTTGTGAAAAGGCTTTAAGCAGCGGCAGATAAAGGGCGTAGCGCGAGAATTAGCGAGACTAAAGCGCAGCGTTCCGTGATCGCCGTTCGTCAGCTCGTCGATCTCGTTCTGCGTCCGGTCCTCAAGCGAGCAGATGTACTTCGCTTTGTGATACAGAATCTCCCCGGCGTCCGTCAGAATGATCCGCTTGCTGCCGCGCCGGGTGATAATGAGCTTCGCCCCAAAATACTCCTCGAGCGCGCGAATCTGCTTACTAAGCGCGGGCTGAGCAATATGGACGAATTCCGCGGCGGCGGTCATGCTTCCGGCTTCCACTACGGCCAAAAAATGTCGGTAATGCTGCGTATCCATGTAACCCATCTCCACTCGTAAGAATATGCTTATCTTTTATAATAGAGGAGCATTTTCCTAGCGTCAAGGAGGGAAATATTCCAATTTTTCTGTTCTTTTAATCCAAATTGATATTTTTCTTTTACGCCGGGTATGCCTAGAATGAAAATACCGAATCCGCTGTACCCTCCTTTTGGTTTTTAACCTTTTGGCGGCGGAGCCTCGGATTGCCATGCTCCCTCCGCATGAGGGAGCGCCGGACAGTCGGCGTTTTAAGGTGAGCCGCCGCTGTCCGGCTTTTTTATTTTTTGTCTCTTCCTGAATAAAAGGTATCCCTTTTCGGGAATAATTCCAATGCGTAACCGATATTTTTATTCCGGCGAGGAATCGGCTACACTGTAACCAACCGAAGAACTACCGGAACCGAAAGGAGAAGATATGATGAACGGGACAGAGAATCACACGATGAGCGGCTATCCTCGCTATGTATGGTGGAACGAGATGCGCCGGGAGGAAGCGCCGACGTACCAGCTCGTTCCCCTTCTCGCGGAGGAGCACGAAATGCTGCACCGCAACAAGCTATCCTTCCTGATGGAAATCATCGAAGGAAAGCTGCCGCAGCCATTACGCCTGGCGCATTCGATGTAAAAAAGGAGGCAGCGAGCATGAACCGGCAAAACGGAGAAAATCCCGAAGGAAAGTATATCTGGTACGACGAAGTCGCCAACACGGACAAGACGGAGCCGCAATATCAGCTGAATCCGCTGACAAAAAAGCAGGACGCCCTCATGCACCGCAGGCGCTTAGGACTGCTGAAAGATTTGGCGGACGAGGACGCGAAGGAAAAAAGCGCCCCCCACGGCAAGACTCCGGGCAAGGCGTGATCCACGCCCTATCGCGCAGCTGCTCCGGCACCTGACGCATGCGCGCCGGATACCAAAACAACGCGAAAAAGGCGCAAAACAAACAGCAAAAGGGAAACGGATGACAACCGTTTCCCTTTTTTATTCCCAAACGGTAGTTTCCGCAAAAAGAATAACTCTTATTCCAAAAGTTCGATATATTCTAATTTACTGCTATATTGGTTTTATATTTATATTTTTCATGAATATTGAGATCGTGGTATTCTTTTCCTGACCATCATTCTGCCGGAGGAAAGGAGGCGACACGATGAACCGCAGCGACGGAAAAACCCCCGAGGAGAAAAACGACGGCACGACATTCCCACAAGGCAATTATTACCGCGGACTTGACAGCCAGAAATCAATTTTGCCGGAGCATTTCACCGACCACGCGCTGACGCGCCCGCCCTTGCTTTCTTCGGACGAAAATTTCCGGCCGGGCGATGCGCCAAAAAAGCAGCAAAAATCCAAAAAATAACCAAGGGAGGCAACGGAATGTTTGATTTTTTCGCTTTTGATCCGGCGACGAAGTGCTTGCTTTTACTCATCGTCGTAGCGATATTGTTCATCACGGAGAAAATTCCCCTCGCGGTCACCTCGATTTTCGCGGCGCTGGCCTGCTGGGTCTTGGGGCTGGTTCCGCAGGAAGAGGTTTACGCGGGGCTGGCGGACAGCACGGTCGTCCTCTTCGGCGGCATGTTCATCGTCAGCGCTTCCATGTTTCACACGGGGCTCGCGCAATCCATCGGCGGCTCCGTCGTCCGGCTGTTTGGCACCGGCGAGACGAAGCTCATGGCGGGCATTATGGTCATCGCGGCCCTGATGTCCTCGGTTCTCTCGAATACCGGCACCGCCGCCTGCCTCATCCCCGTAGTACGGGGCATTTGCAAAAACGCCAAAATTCCCGTATCCCGCGAGCTCATGCCTCTCGCCTTCGCCGCCGGTCTCGGCGGAACAATCACCCTCATCGGCACGCCGCCGAATATTATCGCGAACGTAGCGCTTAAGGCGGCGGGCATGGCCGATCTGGAATTCGGCTTTTTCGAATACGCTTACATCGGCATTCCCATCACTGTCGCCGGGATCCTCTATATGCTTCTCATCGGACGTCACCTTTTGCCCAAAGGCGAAGGCACGGAGGAAGAACTCGAGGAAGAAGCCCTCGACCCGACGCAGACAACGAAGGAGAAGAAAACCATCTGCGGTCTCATCATGGCGGGCGTTATCCTGGCCATGGCCACGGAATGGCTTCCGCTCGAAAACGCCGCCGTCCTCGGCGCGCTCCTTTGCGTAGTGACCGGCTGCATTACGGAAAAGCAAGCGTACCTATCCATCGACTGGGTGACGATCTTCCTCTTCGCCGGGATGATCCCCATGGCGAGGGCAATGAATACGAGCGGCGCGGGGGCGCTTATCGCCTCTTATACGGTCAACGCCCTCGGCGGCGATCCGCATCCCATGGTCATTACCGTGGTTCTCTTCGCCCTTGCCGTCATTCTCACCCAGTTCATGAGCAACACCGCCTCGAAAGCCCTCCTCTGCCCGGTAGGCATCGCGCTGGCGACGCAGATCGGCGCTTCGCCGCGCGCCGTCCTCATGGCGATCCTGATCGCTTCCTCCTGCGCCTTCGCGACCCCCGTCGGCACACCGCCGAACACCCTGGTTCTCGGCCCTGGCGGCTACCGCTTCGTCGATTATCTAAAATGCGGCACCGGGCTGGTCGTCACCTGCATGATCGTCTCGGCCATCGTCATTCCCTTCGTCTGGCCCTTCTTCCCGTAAGCGCGGGCAGAAATTCTATTTTTACGCGGACAAAACCGCGCGAAAGGGCTGCTGCACGTTTGTTTCGTGCAGCAGCCCTTTTTGTCGCGTCACCGGCGCCCCGCCCGGCGATGAGCACTCGTTAATTAACAAAGCCTGTCTTTTCCCTGTTTTACCTCGTTCGATTTCCAAAGATAACGCGATGCAAAAGATAAATTTTGCGAAATGTATGCATTTCTTTATTTTTTATTTAGATAGGATGGTAAAATTCAGTTGAACAAAACTCTTTTTCATGATACGATTGCTTCCAGACAAAACTGTTAAAGGAGCAGCGCTATGAGACGAAAAAAGACCGATAAGCCGGACGCCGGACAAGTCGTAATGTTCCCCAGAAAGAACCAAAAGCCCGTCGCCGTGAAAAAAGCGAAAAACGATTTCAAAAGTATCCTCATGGCGCAGGCGATGGACGATTTCGATCCCTTCGACGAATTTTCCACGAAGGACGGGATCCCCGTTTTCCATAAAGTTCTTTTCAATGACGCCACGGAGTTTCTGCTGAATCTTAACGTCAGCCTCAAAGCGTGCCTCTATCTCGACGCGCAGTCCATTCCCGAGAAGCTCGGCTACACGAAGCCCCCGACGGAAGACGAGAGAATGGCAGGCGCGCTCTACCACACGACGTATCACGGCGACGGAGACGACGACGGCATCGTCTACGACTATGAGATTGAAGGGTTCTTTCGCGAGCTTGTACCCCTGATCATCCTCGACATCCATAACCGGTTTGAGGAATATGAAAAACGTTACGCCGACGAGCTGGCGGAAAACGGCGACTTTCGCATCGCCATGGCGCTCATCGGGGCAACGCGAACGGATATGTTCCAAAATACGGAAAAGGTCGACTTCTCCCTTTCCTTCTGAAATACGGGCAATAAATAAACCACGCGAAACCGCGTGGTTTATTTATTTCCCGTTCCGATTCCCGCGCAACGCACTAGCGGCAACGCTGCGGCAGGAAAAACCGCGCCGGAGGCCTCGCCCATCGCAGCGCTCCGCCCGACGCTTAACCGCCCCCGGCGAGACGCAGGCCGTATGCCAAAAGCACTAATCCTGCGGCGAAAAAATATTCCGTAAACGAACCCACGGCAAAGAGCTTCAGCCCGATTTTATCCCCAGGAAAGATCAGCGGCACCTCGCCGCAGAGCGCGTCCTCCAAGATATGCAGCAACGCTCCCGCCATGACCGCCACCGGCACCATCACCGGCTCTTCAGCGCTAAACGGCACCGCCGGGCGCAGCGAAAGAAGCAAAGCAATCACAAAGAGATACGGCGCGGGCCAGTGGGACAAGCCGCGGTGCAGCCGCCGCCAAAGCCAGTAATCTCCGGCGCGCCGGGGATCCCCCTCCAGCCGGTCGGGAATCACCGCCCCGGCCATGCCGCACGCGGTCAAAAGCAGACTGTCCGTCGCCAAATATATGACCGCCCCCGTTACGATCTGATGACTGATCCACTTCACGGCGCCTCGCTTCCTCCCCCGCGCTGCATTTGTATTTTCCTCTATTTTAACACATACGTTTGCCATAATCTATGCCTGCGCCCCACAATATCGTTCGTTAGCTGCGAAAAGATAGTCCCATCCCAAATTTATAGGCAAAAAAGCGCCCGCGTGGGAAACGACCGGGTAAGCTTACCGCAGACGTCACGTTCTCTTTGCGTCTCGTCGCGTCTTGTGCTACAATGGAACCGATTATTGCCCTAAAGAATAAGTCCCATGGGCGTGAAAGGAAGCCAATTCTTGTCATGGAAAAAAGCTCCCTCTGGCACCGGGTCGAGCAGCGGCGTTACCGTCAGCGGCGCGATCTTTTCCTCGTCATCGGCGGTTTTGCCGTTTTGCTCGGCGCCTGGTTCTGGTATTACTTCATCTATATCCGCACGCCCGACTACGCGATCCGTGAATTTACCGCCGCCATCAAGCGCCACGACGCTTCGGCGCTCGATCGCTACGTCGACCTTGACCGCACGATTGGTCATGCCTACGACGTGCTGGTCGATGACCTTTTCCTCTACGACGCCGACCTCACCGACGAAACGCGCGCAGCTTATGCACGATTTTATCGCGATATTAAACCGCAGCTCGTCGCCGGCGTCGCGGAAACGATTCGGCTGCACATCGCTACCGGCGAATGGCCGCTGCCCGACGGCGACGCTCTCACCAAAGGGCGCCAGCTCGGCATCGACTTCGAGCGATTTTTGGAACGATCTCAACTTCGTAACAGCGAAGTGATAAAGGTCGGCGACTTCCACGTCATCAGCCGCAGCGCGACAGCGCCACTCTCCGTCCGTGATCGTCATACCGGCATTGAAAGCACGCTGACCCTCTCCATGGAGCAAGCCGCAAATGGTCACTGGCAGATTACCGGCATCGCCAACTATCAGCAGTATCTTGACGCTATCGCGCCCCGGCAAAATCGCGACATCGCCGACTACATCGCCGCCACCCGCGACATTGTAGCGGCAGGAAACGACGAACTCGCGGCCCTCAAGGCACGCTTCCGGGCGATTACGAAAAACGCCGGGGGCAAGCTGGAAGGTGCGAGCGCCTCTAAACTGACGAGCCTCATCTCGGGAGAAATCATCCCCGCCCTCAAAGAGCGCCAGCGCAAGCTCGACACAGTCTCCATTCCGCTGGGCGCGCAATATCTGGCGAACCTTCGCCACACCTCCACCGAGCTGGCCATCGCCGCCTGGCAGCATTATCAGCGCGCCGTCGAAACGCAGTCCGTCAACGAGTTTAACACGGCCGAAACGCTGAAAAAGCAGGAAATTGAAACCGATCTGCGCATTACCGACATCATCCGCCACAACGTCGTCAGTCAATCGCTGCCGAATATTCCGTGACGCTGGAGAGGTAACCACGCGATTATCTTCTGTCCGCGGTTTATTTCTCTCTTAAGCGCCGGAAAGCCGCCGGCAAAGGGCTCTACCGTCCCTTTGCCGGCGGCTTTCTCATTTCCCCAGCTATTTTAACCCGGGAAAAGCGCTTACATATTTAATCTTGATATCGGGAAAAGAGTCCACGAACTGCACCGTAAAATCCTCGCCGTGCTCGACGAACTGCCACTCGCCGATCTTGTCCGGAAAATGCTCAACGACCTTCACCTTGAGATCGGGAAACATGGAGACAACCTGCACCTTGATATCCGGGAAAGACTCCACAATCCGCACCTTACCGCACAGCCGGATCCCTTTGAAATACCCGTCGTCGTTGATCGGCGACGCTAGAGCCGTCGCCATCATCAGCGCCAGCAGCGCCAAAATGCTTACGATTATCCTGCGCATGATTTATTCCTCCTTCCTCAGCCTTACGCCATAACGCACCGAACGCCGTGCCGCCTTAATTCTTCCATCAAAGCCTCAATGGCGCGCATAATCCCCTTTTTCGTCGTATAGAAAACGAAATGTTTCGCGTAGACGCTGCCGTCGAAGAGAAACGGGCGGCTCTTATGGCCGTTTCTCTTGACAACGCGCAGCACCCCGGTATAATTCCCCTGTATCCCGCGAATGGTCGAGAAGGTTACCATCTCGATATCAGGCAGCGGATAGCTGGCGGGAATCCCCGCCAGAATCGTCAGCTGCCCGTCCGAAAACGCCAGAGCATCATACAGGCGCGGCCCGTCTGCTTTCAGCTTAAGCACGACAAATAAAACGGCGGCGCTGATTCCCAGCACCAGCAAAAGCAACATATATATAAGATCACTCATCGCTTTCTCTCCCTATAATCAGCGCGCGCCGCCGCTTAGGCCTCATTTCCTTTTTTCGTCCGCCCGACCTCACTTTTCATCGCTAAGAGAACGCCGGCGGCGACAAGAGCGGAGCCGATGAAGAACCACTTCGTGACCGGCTCGCCAAGCAGGAGCCAGCCAAGGAGCGTACCGACGACCGGCTGAAAGAAAAAGAACAGCCCGCTCACCGCGGCGTCCATCTCCCGCACGCCCATATCCCAAAGGCAAAAGCCGCCGAACGTCGACACAACGCCAAGATACAGGACTGCTAAAACAATCGGCGGCGCAGTGAGCGCCTCCCAGTCCGCCCCTTTGAGCCACCATAGAGACGGCGGCGCGAGGAGAAGAAGCGCCGTCAAAACCCCGTAAAACGTCACCGTTACCGGCGAATAGCGAGGGATCTTTTTCAGCAGCACCGACATCAGCGCCCAGGTCAACGCCGCGACGACCAGCGACAGAGCGCCGACGAAGCTCCCCAGCTCCACATTTCCCGGTCCCGCCACGATACACAAAACGCCTGCCGTCGCCAACGCCACGGAGAGGATTCGTCCCGGCGTCAGCGCCTCACGCAGGAGCAAACGGGCGAAGATCACCATGAAGGCGGGCGTCGCCGCCGTGATGATAGAGCCCATCTGCGCCGAAGTCAGCATCGTCCCCGTTTCCTGCGTGACGATGGAAATCGTCTGCCCCGTCAGCCCGATGAGGAAAAGCGTCCGCCAGTCCCGTGTACGAATCCGCCACGACACACGCCGCCACACGCCGAAGGCGAAAATCGCGAAAATCGCCGTCAGGTACCGCAGCCACACCAAAGGAACGGGCGGAATGACCTCCACCGCCACGCGTACCACGACGAACATGCCGCCCCAGATACTGGCCGCCAGCGAGAGATACAGCGCTCCTCGCCACGCCGATCGTCTCATATCCCGCGCCTCCTACGGCACCATACTCAGAATAAAGCTGCCCGTTCCGCGCAGCCAGTAGGGGCCGTAATCCGCCGGGACAAACAGCGAATCGCCTTTCTCCAAATGATCAACGCCGCTGCGATACTCGACCTCAAGCAGGCCGTCCAGCACCACGAGGGAATGAAAGCTCTGCCGATCCGTTTTCATCGCGCACCGCCCGTGAAGGCAAAAATGATAAACCGTAAAATATTCGGACGCCGCCAGCATCCGGACCTCGTATTCCGCAAAGAATGTCATTGCCGGAAACAGCTGCGGCTGAGGCTGCGGCGTGAGCGTCAAAACATCAAGCGCTTTTTCGATATGAAGCGGGCGCGGCTTACCGTCGCGTCCCAGCCGGCCGTAATCATAGACGCGGTACGTCACGTCAGACGTCTGCTGCACCTCCACCAAGGTTATGCCGCCGCCGATGGAGTGAATAATGCCCGCCGGGATATAAAACACATCGCCGGGATGTACCGGCACCCGGCGACAAACCTCAAGGAGCGTCTGATCCGCAATGCGCGCGCGCACTTCCTCCTTCGTCACCGGCCGCGTAAAGCCGCAAACGAGGCTCGCCTCCGGCTCACATTCCACGATGTACCAAAACTCCGTCTTTCCATACTGCCCCTCGACGCGCAGCGCGTACTCCGTATCCGGGTGAACCTGTAGCGACAGATCCGCCGCCGAATCGATCAGCTTGATAAGGAGAGGGAAAAACGAATAGCGGGCGGCGTGCGCGCCGATAACGCGCTCCCCTTTAATGGCGATGTACTTGTCCAGCTCCATCCCGGCGGACGGCCCGTTCGCGATGACGCTGCATCCCGCCGGATGGCAGGACAGTTCCCAGCTCTCCGCGACGGCCGGCAGCTCAGTCTCTTTATTATACGCCGTTTTCAGTTTTGTCCCGCCCCAGATATAATCCTTCAGCGGCGCTTTGAGTTTCATCGGATACAGCAAAACGGTTCCTCCTAAGCGGTGTTTGCCCGCTAAGTCAAAATGCACAAATCGAAAGAAAACGCTAATGATTCTTTAGTATAGCACAGGAATGACGGCAAAAAAAGAGTACGCCCGAAAAATATGTGATAAAAATTGCAGGATTACAATGCAGCCCTACTCCGATTATGAGGTGAACGACGGGACGGAGGAGGCGCAGGCGTACTTTGCTGACGTTGAAAAGCAGCTTTCGGCGCTGGACGCAGAAATGGCTGCGCTGAACAAGGTCGGCGAAAAGCTCTCCGACATTCGCCCCGGCGACGTATTGGCGACGGCGACGCCGTGGGGGATCCCCAGCCCCCACAGCGCTACCGCCAGGCCATAGCCCAAACCATTTTCGTGGGCAATCAGCCGAGGCGCTCCGTCATCCTCCCTATGAAGGCGTGTGAATTTCCCATTCCGATATTTAAGCAACAATTTCGTCTCATCTTCCTCTAATCGCACCACAAGCACGCGCGAAATTCCATGGGAAGAGCAGCCGCAGCGGGTGCTTTGGGCCGTTATCAACCGACGTCTTATCGGCGAAGCTTTACGTACATCTGCCGTTCGCCTGCCGCGGTGAAAGTTAGGATTGCACCGCCGGGGTTCCTGCTTTATAATAAATTTAATCTAAGGAACGGAAGGATACGTATGGGGCTGGATGGGGCAAATTTTATCGTCGCGTTTAAGGCGGTGGTTCCGGTTTTTGTCTTGATCGGGATCGGCCTTGTTATTCAGCGGCAGAAGCTGCTCACGGAAGCCGAGCTGCGGCGGGTCAACCGCATGGTGTTCCAGATCTTTTTCTTCGTGATGATGTTTTACGATCTCTATACGACGAATCTGGGGGAAACGTTTCGACCGCGACTCATCGTTTTCGCCTTGACGGCGCTGGCTGTTGTTTACGGGACGGCTTTCGCTCTCGTCTATCGCCAAGAGCGGTCGAACCGGCGGCGCGGGGCGATGATTCAGGCGATCTACCGCAGCAATTTCGTCCTCATGGGGGTGCCGCTCGTCGCCAATATTTTCGGCGAAGCGAATATTGCCGTGACGACGATGATGATCGCTATCGTGGTGCCGATTTATAACGTCCTCGGCGTGATCACGCTGGAGCTTTTTCGCGGCGGAACGTGCAGCGTGAAAAAACTTTTTACCGGGCTTTTGAAAAACCCTATGATCCGCGGCGCTCTCCTGGGGCTTTTCTGCCTGCTGTTGAAGGTTCCTGTCCCCGAGCCGGTGTTAAAGCCGCTGTCGCAGGTAGCGGCGGCGACGACGCCTTTAGCGCTCATCATCCTCGGCGCGTCGTTCCACGCCGGAAGTACCAGCGAGCATCGGCCGCAGCTCGCCGTTTGCATAGCGGCGCGCCTGCTCCTCGTCCCCGGCGCGGTGCTGACGGCGGCGGCGCTCCTCGGCTTTCGCGGCATTGAATTCGCAACGCTGCTGAGTATTTTCGCGACTCCCTGCGCTGTCGCCGGGTTTGCCATGGCGCAGCAGATGGAGAGCGACGCCGACCTCGCGGGAAACGCCGTCGTCTTTACGACGGCGCTTTCCAGCCTGACGATTTTCGGCTGGATTTTACTCGCTAAGACGCTGGGAATGTTTTAAATTTCTCTACCGATAGAATAAGGGCCGTGCCGCATCCAAGTAGGACGCGGCACGGCCCTTATTCCTTTAGAAAATTTATCCGCGCGAAAGGAGTCCTGTCACCTCCTCTGCTCCGGATGTTTCTCAAAGTAGTTTTGCCATACGATATCTTTATATCCCCATAGCGACGCGCTTTATATATATACCCGCAGAACGGCATAAAGAAGAAAGAGCGCGTAGAGGACGATCATGGTCAGGCCCTCCTTGCGGACAAGGGTGTGCTTCGTCCAGGTGAAGCGCCAGACAAGCGCGCTGAAAGCGACGACGACGATCGTGTCGATAAGATTTTCGCCGGTAAAAGCGACGGGATGAATGACCGACGTAATGCCGAGAATGAACAGGATATTGAAGATGTTCGAGCCGATAACGTTACCCACGGCCATGCCGAGCTGGTTTTTACGGGCGGCGGCGATAGAGGTGACGAGCTCGGGCAGGCTGGTGCCGACCGCGACGATGGTCAGCCCGATCAGCGTGTCGGTCATGCCGAATACGCGCGCCAAAGCCACCGCGCCATAGGCCAGTTCATGCCCGGCGACAACGGTATCGCCGCCGACAACGAAATCCCCGCCGAATTTGATGGCGAGCATTCCAACGAGAATGAGCAGGAGGCTTTTGCCCAGGGACATAAGCTCCTCTTTTTCTTCCTGCCGGGTAATTTTACGGGCTTTATTCGCCTCGCGCAGCGTGTAAAGAAGGAATAATGCGAAAAAAATAAGTAAGACGACCCCCTCGATGCGGCCGATGGAGCCGATCGTCCCCGGAGCCGCCGCCCCCGTCGCCCCCATCACGGCTAACAGCAGAGCGCAGGCGACGGAGTAAGGAAATTCATGCGTCAGGCTTTCCCGCGAAACGGAAAGCGGCGTAAAAAGCGAGCTAAACCCTAGGACGATCATTAAATTGAAGATATTTGAACCGGTAACGTTGCTGACGGCGATCTCGTTGCTCCCCGCCAGAGCGGCGGTAACGCTGACCGCCAGCTCGGGGAGACTCGTTCCCATCGCGACGATCGTGAGCCCGATCACCAGCCCCGGAACACGCAAGCGCCGCGCCACCGCCGAGCTTCCGTCGACAAAAGCGTCGGCCCCTTTGATGAGCAGCATAAAGCCGACAAGCAGCACCAAAATGGCGATAAGCACCGAAACGAATGAATTCATGAGCGATTTCCTCCCGCCCCCCACGTTTTAAAAAGGATAAGCGTCCGCTTCGTAAGTAATCATACTCCCCTATTTTATCATTGAATCGCTCGGTTGCAAGAGGGGCCGCGGCGAAAATACGGTGTTTTTTCGCGGGCAGGCAGGAGTATAGCCCTATTCATCTGAAGGGGGTTGACGATAAACCAATATGGGTTATAATGAGGATATATTGTTGCTATTTTCAACGAATAATTAAAAACAAAAAGAACGGCCGCCGACAAAACGGAAGGAAGCTCCGAGAACTCCATGAGCCGCGCGGACAACACATTAAAGCAACGTTTATGGCGTAAGGAGGGGACAGATCCATGGATCATTTATCGGTAGCTCATAGCTTCGCGTTGCTGCATCGCCGATCGCAGGCGGCGATTCTGGGGCAATGCCGACAGGTGGGCATCAGTTATCACGGCTACAGTCTTTTGATCCTTTTGTATAACCACGAGGGCAGCAGCCAGGATGAACTGGCGGAAAGCCTCTCTCTGGATAAGGCGATTGTGACCCGGGAGATTCAGGCGCTGGAAGCGCGAGGCTTCATTCGGCGGCAGCGGGATGCTTCGGATCACCGGCGCAAGAGACTATATCTGACTCCGCTGGGCTGGTCAAAGCAGGCGTTTTTAGAGGGCGCCCTCCATCGCTGGATGACGTATCTCTGTGCGGATCTGACCGCCGAGGAAACGACGAAGCTGCAGCAAGTCTTTTCTCAGCTGGCAACGCGGGCGGCGGAAGCGGATCTGGAACAAATCTGAGGCAACGGAAAATCGCGGCAAAAAACGAGGAGGGAGGCTCTGTATGAGAGGGAAAAGGGTCTTAGCGCTGGCACTCGGCGCGGCGATGGCGCTGACGGCCGCCTGCGGGCGGGAAAAAACGGCGGAGCCGGTGACGCCGCTGGTAAAGTATGAACGTGTCGGCACACGCGGCGCTGACGCGTTTTCGACATACGCCGCATCGGTGCGGGGCCGATATGAGACGGCGCTGGCTTTTCAGGTGAGCGGGAAAATCGCGTCGCGGACGGTGAATTTAGGCGACCGGGTGCGCGCCGGCGACGTGCTGATGACGCTGGATCCCAAAGACGTCGCCCAGCAAGCGCGCTCGAGCGACGCGCAGGTAGCGGCCGCAGAGACGAATCTGGCGCTGGCGCGTTCAAATCTCGCCCGCTATACAGAGCTGTATAAAGCCGATGCCATAGCGGCGGCGGTGTTGGATCAATATCAGACCGCTTACGACGCGGCGGCGGCCTCTTACGAGAACGCGCTGGCCCAGGCGGCGCAGGCAAAAAATGCGCTCAGCTACACGCAGCTGACGGCAAACGCCGACGGCGTGATCGCGGCAGTGAGCGCTGAGGCCGGGCAGGTCGTGGGCGCGGGAACCCCGGTCATGACCCTGGTGCAGGCGAACGAACTGGAAGCAGAGTTCAGCGTGCCGGAGAATCAGCGCCGTACGGTAGCCGAGGGGCTCGCCGCCGAAGTTTCCTTCTGGGCGCTGGGGGATTTCTGGACGCCGGGCGTGGTGCGCGAGGTCGCGCCGATGGCGGACAGCGCGTCCCGGACGTATAAGGTACGGGTCGCCTTACCCAATCCTCCGGCAGGGCTGGAACCAGGTATGACGGCGAGCGTACGCCTGCAGGAGCTCCCAACGGGGGCAGACGGGGCCGGGCTCTCACGTCAAACGGCAGGCTACTGGCTGCCGCTCGCAGCGCTTTACCAGACTGGCGACATGCCGCAGGTCTGGATTGTGGGCGAGGATAACCGCCTGCATCTTCAAAACGTCACGGTGGAAGGCTATTCGGGCGATAAGGTGATGATCACAGGGGTATCCGCCGGCGATCTCGTCGTCACCGCCGGCGTGCACAAGCTCTACGAGGGGCAGACCGTCCGACTGGGAGAAGAAGAGGCGCGTCCATGAGAAACCTGACGGAAGTTTCCCTGAAAAATCGTGATCTCGTCTGGTACGCGATCATCGTCGTTTTTCTGGCGGGCGTCTTTTCGTATACGAAGCTGGGGCGCATGGAAGACCCCAGCTTTACCATCCGCCAGATGGTCGTTTCCGTCGCCTGGCCGGGCGCTACGGCGGTGGAGATGGAAGAACAGGTGACGGATAAGCTGGAACGCCGGTTTCAGGATATTCCGAAAATTGACTATATCAAAAGTTATTCCCGCCCCGGTTCCGCCGTCATTTTCGTGAACCTCTCCGACGAGGTACCGTCGTCAAAGATTCGGGCGATGTGGCGCGATGTGCGAAACTTCGGCAGCGATATTCAAAGAGAACTTCCGGCGGGCGTTTACGGCCCCTATTACAACGACCGCTTCGACGACGTTTACGGCTCGATTTACGCCGTCACGGGCGACGGCTATTCCTATGAGGAGCTGCGCCAGGCGGCGGAGCGACTGCGGCGGCTGATCTTGGAAGTGCCGGACGTGCAGAAGGTTGAGCTGCTGGGGGAAAAAACAGAAACGGTCTACATCGAGATCGACAATGTCCGCCTGGCCGAGCTTGGTCTCTCCCCCTCGGCAGTGGCGAACGCCGTGAGGAGCCAGAACGTCATCACTCCCGCGGCGATGATCGACACCGATACGGATAACGTATATTTACGGGTAACCGGCACCTACGACGATCTCGAAGCGATTCGCTCGACCCCGCTTCGCGCGGGGAACCGTACCTTCCGGCTCGGCGACATCGCGACCGTCGAGCGACGCTACGCCGAGCCATCCGACCCCCAGATGTATTTTAACGGCCAGCCGGCGGTAGGCGTCGCCGTATCGATGGAAACGGGGGGCAACGTGCTGGCGCTGGGAGAAAACCTGAACGCTCTCGTCGAAAAGGTACAGGCGGATGAACCGGCGGGGCTGGAGATCAGCCGCGTATCCGACCAACCGGCGGTCGTCCGGGACTCCATCGACGAATTTGTCAGCACGCTGCGCGAGGCTATCCTCATCGTGCTGGCGGTCAGCTTCTTGAGCCTCGGCGTGCGGACGGGGCTGGTCGTGGCCTTTTGTATTCCGCTGGTTTTGGCGGGCGTTTTCACCGCCATGTACCTTCTGGGAATCGATCTTCATAAAGTCTCCCTCGGCGCGCTTATCATCTCGCTGGGACTTTTGGTAGACGACGCCATCATCGCCGTAGAGATGATGAGGGTAAAGCTGGAGGAAGGGCTGGATCGCTTTGACGCCGCCTGCTACGCGTTCCGGGCGACGGCGAAGCCTATGCTTACCGGAACGCTCATCACCATCGCGGGATTCATCCCGGTGGCGTTCGCCATCGGCTCGGCGTCGGAATTTTGCCGCGATATGTTCGCCGTTATTGCCGTCGCGCTGGGCCTGTCGTGGATCGTATCGGTCATGGTAGCGCCTCTTTTCGGCTATTACTTAATCCGCGTCGGCGCGGAAAAAGAAAAAAAAGACGCGCCGCCGAGCCGCTTTTACGCCCTCTTTCGCCGCCTCTTAGGCTGGTTCCTCACCCACCGCGTTCTCGTCCTTTCGGGGACGCTGGGCGTATTTATCGCCGCCGTTCTTCTTCTCTCCGCCGTACGGCAGGAATTCTTCCCGCCGTCCCTGCGCCCCGAGATCCTCCTTGAAATGCGCCTGCCGGAAGGCTCGTCGCTCAAGGCGAGCCAAGCGCAGGCGGAGCGATTGGCCCGCTATCTCGAAACGCAGCGGGACGAAATCGACAACTATTCGTATTACGTCGGCACCGGCGCGCCGCGCTTCGTTCTGACGACGAATCCCCAGCTGCCGGCCGCGAACTATTCGCAGTTCGTCATTGTCGCCCGCTCGGCGAGAAAACGCGATACTCTGATCGCCGCTCTGCGCGCCGAGCTGGCGGAAAATTTCCCGGCGGTACGGACGAATATTCAAACGATCCAGACAGGACCGCCCGCCGATTATCCGGTCATGCTCCGCGTATCCGGCTACGACCGGGACAAGGTGCGCGCGCTTGCCGGTGAGGTCGCCGATCTCATGAAGGCGGATCCAAATTACGTCGACATCAATTTCAACTGGAACGAAAAGACGAAAGCGCTGCGCCTTGAGCTTGACCAGGATCGTCTGCGCGCCCTCGGAATCAGCAGCCAGGAGCTCGCCCAGACGCTGTACGCGGAGATAAGCGGCGCCTCCATAGCGCAATATTATCGCGGCGACCGGACGATCGATATCGTATTTCGCCTGACGGGCGCCGACCGCGACGCCCTGGAAAAGGTTAAGGATCTTCCCGTTGGCCTTGCCAGCGGCCAGTACGTGCCGCTCTCGCAAGTGGCGAAAATCACGTATCAGGCGGAAGACGGTCTCATCTGGCGGCGCAATCTGAAGCCGACGATTACCGTGCAGGCGAATATCCAAAACGGCACCGCCAACGACGCGGCGCAAAAAATCTACGAAAAGACGGCGGCGCTCAGGGAGAATCTGCCCCTCGGCTATTCCATCGAGCCGGACGGCTCCCTGGCCGACAGCGCCAAGAGCATGGGCCATCTCTTGCAGCCTGTGCCCGCCATGGTGCTCATCATCATGACGCTCCTGATGGTCCAGCTAAGAAACGGCAAGCAGATGATCCTGACGCTTCTCACCGCGCCGCTGGGGATTATCGGCGTGACCTTTGGCATGCTGCTCTTTGATAAAGCGATGGGATTCGTCTCCGACCTCGGCGTACTGGCGCTGACGGGCATGATTATCCGCAACTCGGTCATTCTCATCGACCAGATCCAAAAGCACCTGGCGGCTGGCGAAACGCCGTGGAACGCGGTCGTCGATTCGGCGGTGCTGCGCTTTCGCCCCATCATGCTGACGGCGGCGGCGGCGATCTTAGGCATGGTGCCGCTCATGCCCAGCACCTTCTGGGGCCCAATGGCCGTCGCTATCGCCGCCGGGCTCATCGTGGCGACGGTGCTGACGCTCCTCGTCCTGCCCGCGATGTACGCGGCGGTGTATAAGGTGGAAAAAGCGGACGAATAATGGGGAAAATTTTGCCGCGGCTCTGGCAAAGCTCCTCGTTTTGCGTTATACTTTATCATACGACACAAAACGAAGGAGTGGAGTTTTCTTATGCAAGAGCAAAAACGTGTATTAGCGGTTCATGATATTTCGGGCGTGGGAAAATGCTCGCTGACGGTAGCGCTTCCTATTATCTCGGCGGCGGGCGTCGAATGCTCGGTGCTGCCCACGGCGGTGCTGTCGACGCACACCGGCGGCTTTACGGGATTTACCTACCGCGACTTAACGGAGGACATCGCGCCCATCGCGGCGCACTGGAAATCGCTGCACCTTCATTTTGACGCGATCTACACCGGCTTTCTCGGTTCCTTCGCGCAAATCGATCTGGTGGCGGCCGCGATCCGGGAGCTGTCGGCGAAGGATACGCTCGTCGCCGTCGATCCGGTCATGGGCGACAACGGGAAGCTCTACACCGTATTTGACGCCTCGTTTCCCCCGGCGATGAAGAAGCTCTGCGCCGGAGCCGACCTGATCATGCCGAATCTCACCGAAGCAACCCTCATGCTGGGCGAGGAATACCGCGAAGGCCCCTACGAAAAGACGTACATCAAGGGGCTTTTGCAGCGACTGGCAAAAGCGATCCCCGCGCGGCAGATCGTTCTGACCGGCGTCTATTTCGATGATCGCGCGCTGGGGGCGGCAACGTATGAAGCCGCGACGGGAACGGTCGAATATATTCTCGGCGAAAAGATCCCCGGCAGCTATCACGGCACCGGCGACGTTTTCGGCAGCGCGCTGGTCGGCGCCCTCGCTATCGGCCGCCCGCTCACCGACGCGGTTCGCGCCGCCGTGGACTTCACCATCGCCAGCATTAAGCAGTCGGCCGCCGCCGGAACCGAAGTGCGCTACGGCGTAAACTTTGAAGCCAATCTCCCCGGCTACATGAAATCGCTGGGGCTGATATAAAAGCGAAAAAATTTTTCTGACGTCCGGTTTTTCCGGACGTCTTTTTTATGAATAGTACCGGGCTCCGTACCCGGCAAAAATCCCCTCTGGAAGCTTCCGGAGGGGATTTTTGCTTTTCTTCCACTGTCAAAGCGCCGCCCCATAAGGGCAAAGAAAAGCGACGTCTTTTTGCGATCTGCGTTTCTCTTGAACGCTCAGCCGCAAAAGACGCCGCTTTATTTACGTATTCGTTTTTCGTTTTATACCCAGCCCTGGGCGTGCATGGCCTGGGCGACGCGGACGAAGCCCGCCATATTGGCGCCGGCGAGGAGATTGCCCTTTGCGCCGTATTTCTCCGCGGCCTCTTTCGACTGCGCGTAGATATTGTCCATAATGCGCTTGAGCCGCTGGTCGACCTCCTCGAAGGTCCATGCGAGCCGCTCCGAATTCTGGCTCATCTCCAACGCCGAAACGGAAACGCCGCCCGCGTTCGCCGCCTTCGCCGGGGCGAAGAGGACGCCGTTCTTTTGCAGGTACTCGACGGCGTCGAGGGTCGACGGCATATTCGCCCCCTCGCCCACCGCCTTGACGCCGTTTTTGACGAGAGTTTTGGCACTTTCGAGAGAAAGCTCGTTCTGCGTGGCGCATGGGAGCGCAATGTCGCACTTGACCGTCCAGACGCCGGCGCAGCCCTCGTGATACTCCGCCCCGGGGCGCTTTGCCGCGTATTCTTTAATGCGCGCCCGGCGAACCTCCTTGACGTCCTTGAGAAGCGCCACGTCGATCCCCGCCGGATCGTAAATGTAGCCGTTGGAATCGGAGCAGGTGACGACCTTCGCACCCATCGCCTGCGCCTTCTCGATAGCGTAGGTCGCCACGTTGCCCGCGCCGGAAACAGCGACGGTCTGGGCCTTGATGTCGATCCCGTTGTCGTCGAGCATATCCTTCACGAAATAGAGGAGCCCGTAGCCTGTCGCCTCGGTGCGCGCCAAGCTGCCGCCGAAGGTCAGCCCTTTTCCGGTGAGGACGCCCTCGTAATGGCCCGTCAGGCGCTTATACTGCCCGTAAAGATAGCCAATCTCGCGCCCGCCGACGCCGATATCCCCCGCCGGAACGTCGACGTCGGGCCCGATATGGCGATACAGCTCCGTCATAAAGCTCTGGCAAAAGCGCATGATTTCCCCGTCGGATTTTCCTTTCGGATCAAAATCGGTGCCGCCTTTCCCGCCGCCGATGGGGAGCCCCGAGAGCGCGTTTTTCAATACCTGCTCCGTCGCCAGGAACTTTAAAATGCTCAGGTTGACGCTGGGATGAAAGCGCAGACCGCCTTTATAAGGACCAATGGCGCTGCTCATCTGAACGCGCAGCCCGCGATTGACCTGAAGCCGCCCCTTATCGTCCGCCCACGGCACCCGAAACAAAATGACGCGCTCCGGCTCGACGAACCGCTCTAAAAGACGCTCCTCACGATACTCGGGGTGCGCCTCCAGCACCGGAATAATGGACGTCAGGATCTCCTTCGCCGTATCCTGAAACTCCTTTTCTCCCGGGTCTTTAACGGCGATTTTTTCCAGCACTTCCTCTACATACGCTTTCATATCAGCCACTTTCGATCTCTCCTTTTCCGCTTCGCGGGGACGCCCCCGTCATTTTTACAGCGTGTTAAGTATACCGCAGCTGATATAGGAAATACAATATTCCACCGCCAAAAATACTGTATACCTTTGACGATTATTCCGAAAACGTAACCTGTAACATACGTTTAAGCGGTTTTCTCCGTGCCGGCGCTCTTATCTTCACCTTTTCCCGCCGCTTCTCCCGCGGCGGCGGCGCTTTTCTCTTTTTCCTTCTCCGCCGTTTTTTCCTTAACCGCCTTAATCACTTCCTCCTCCGCTTCCCGCCGCGCCTTTTCCACCTTCTCCCAAACCTTCGGCGAAAGCTCCTTTAGATATTCGTCGCCGATATCCGCCGCTTCCGGGGAGAGCTTTACATAGCGGCGATAATCTTCCAGCGCCGCCTGCTTATCCCCCAGCTCGTCCTCAATGTCGCCCGCCATCTTCCACGCCGCCAGCGTGTCGTCCTTCACCTCCGTCGCCCGACGGATATCCGCCAGCGCCGCCTCCGGCTGCCCCTGCGCCCGGTAGACCTCCGCCCGGTTCAGATAGACGAACGGATCTTTGCCGTCCAGCTCCACGGCCTTATCGCAGTCCGCCATCGCCGCCGCAAAATCGCCCTGAAGCGCCTGCGCCCGACCACGCACCGCATACAGCCCTGCCAGCTTCGGCGCGTGCCGATCACAGGAAAGCGCCCGCTCCACCTCGATAAGCGCCATTTCCGGACGATAAACGTCGTTATACCAATCGGCGTTATGGTAGAGCCGCTCCACCAGGCTATCGCTGGCATCCCGCGCCTTCGCCTGCCGCGCTTCCCGCTCCGCCTGGCGCTTCGCTTCCGCCGCCCGGAGCGCTTTTCGCGCGCCGCTCGCCGGCTCCTTCGCGTAAGCCGCCGTCACGAGATCGCGCAACCGCTGCGCCGCGTGATTCGTCATCACCGCCGCTTTCAGCGGCTCATACTCTCGCGCCTCCGACAGGTACTCGATGCGGCCGTTTTCCCCCGGGCGAAAATTCCACTCCGCCAGCGTGTCGAAATCGTGAAACGCCCGCGCCAGCCCCCCGGCGATAAGGTACGCCTGCTCCGGCGTATCGTCGTAAAGCGTCGTCGAGTAGCTCGCCGTCAAAAGCGGCTCCCCGTCGATCAGAATCTCCTTGCGGTCCCGCACCGTCACATGCCCCGCGCTGTAATCGGTCATGAGCTGCGCGAGACGCGCTTCACGCTTATCGGTATCCGGATGATCGTAGGCGTCCGCGCCGTAACTGCGGTCAAAATCCGCCGGATGCTCGGCGAGGTACCACATGCGCGCCATCGCCGCCGCGCCGCCGCCGGGATTAAAGCCGGCGCTCGACGCGAGGTAGAAGCCGCCTTCATCGGCCTCGTACTCCACCGGCAGGATGACGTTCTTCGCCACCGAATAATCGGCCAGCACGCCCGCCACGTCGGGGCGAACCGCGCCCGTCGCCATGCTGATGAAATTTATGCCGAAGGACTGCGCCGCCGCCCGGGCGTAAGTATACGCCGCATGGAGCTTCAACCCGTGGGTCATTTCGTGCCCCAGCACCGCCGCCAGCTCGTCCACGTTGCGATTCACGCCGCGGATCAGCCCTTCGTTTACGGTAACGTGATCCGTGGGAAAGCATGCCGCGTTAAATTCCCGGCCGCCGTTCACCTGCCAGCGAAAGGGCAGGGAGCGGATATCCATCGCGTACTCGCCGCGCGTCACCAGTCGCGTCATAATCGAATCGACCAGCTCTTTATCGAACGGGTTTTGGGAAAGACCGTTCTCTTTCCGGTCGTAATAAAGCGTCTGCTCCTGATAAAGCGCGTTATTCCCTGCGTCCAGCATGGCCGAAAGATAGCCGCTGTACATTCCCGCCGCGCCGAAAAGCCCCACCAGCGCCGTCAGGACGTCG
>ERZ772764.587-NODE-587-length-24942-cov-31.751919_pt1 | contig 24942 bp, 19 predicted proteins | sample MGYA00512163_ERZ772764 | MGnify/ENA primary metagenome ERZ772764 (study PRJEB29015, sample SAMEA2737903) | human oral metagenome | biome: human oral; feature: human-associated habitat; material: dental | place: China | collected 2094 ... | reverse complement strand
CCGCCCCGCCGGCGCGCTCGGCGCGCGGTGCCCCGGCCCGGCGCATGCGCACCTCCACCTGGGTGAGCGACCCCGAGCGCATCGTGAGCGCCAGGAACGAGGCGCGGGCCTCCACGTGCGCGATGCGCTCACCGGGTCCGGCACTGCGCAGCGCCACCCACGTCGACGGGGGCGCGATGGGCTCCAGGTCCGGCGCGCCCCCGGGCTGGGAACCGGGGTCCCGCGCGCCCAGTGCGGCGCGGGAACGGCCGGGCCCCGCCTCGGGGGCCAACGAGGCGAGCTCCCCGTCCGGGGGCAGGGGCGCGGCCGCCAGCTCGCCCTCCGGGCTGGTCGCGGTGTGGACGACGAGCAGGTGGTCCCCGGCGGACTCGACTCCGATCAGCGCGCCGGGGGCGGCGCCCACCAGTGGGATGGGCAGGCGCGTGGGGCAGTCGGGCAGCCACAGCCACGCGCCCCCGGTCGTCGACGCGGCCGAGTGGATGACGACGTGCCCGGGGAACCCCGACGGGGCGACGACCAGGTCGAAGGCGCCGTCCGGTTCGGCCAGCAGCAGGAGGTCCTGCGGGACGCCGGTCCCTACGCGGTGCGCCCACACCTCGCACGAGCGCCACGCCTCGTCCAGGCCCGTGTAGACGAACCAGCGCGAGTCCGCCGACCAGGCGAGGCCGTAGCCCGCGCCCACCACGGCCCTGTCCACGACCTCGCCCGTCCCGGCGTCCTGGACGACCCACGTGTACCGCTCGTCCCCGCGGGTGTCGCGCGCCGAGGCGATGAGGCGCCCGTCGGGGCTGGGGACCAGGTCCGCCAAGCGGAAGAACTCGTGCCCGGCGGCCTCCCGGTTCTCGTCTATGAGCAACTGCTCGCCGGGCAAGGGGTGCCCCGGCTCCGGGAGCGGAGGGGCCTGCGCGTCCGACGAGGCGTCGGCGGGCACCCGGTGGTGCGTCGCGTAGTCGCTGCCCTCGTGGGTGCGGCTGAAGTACCAGTGGTCTCCGCGGCGTACGGGCACGGAGGCGTCGGTGAGCGCGGTGTGGGCGCGGACCTCGCCCACGATCGCCTCGGCCAGGGGCCGCGTCGCGGAGGTGACGGAGTCCGCCCAGGCGTTCTCGGCCTCCAGGAGCGCGATCACCTCCGGGTCGTCGGCGTCGCGCAGCCAGTCCCACGGGTCGTCGAAGTGCTGGCCGTGGATGTCCCGGACGCGGAAGCCATAACGTTTGGGGGCGATGGGCGGTCTCATGCCCCAATCATAGGGGCGCCGCGGCCTCGCGCTCCTGGCGCGGGCGCAGGACCGCCCGTCTGCGCGTCGTCACTCGTGGGGGGCCGGATTCTTACGCGGGCACGAGGGCCCGGGCCGGGCGGTCGCCCAGCGTTCCCCCGGCGCCGCGTGCCCCGGGGCTGTGCCGGGCCCGTCCGCCCCGGCGCCCCCTCCCGTGGAGGCGGGCGGGCGGCTGAGGCTATCCTGATGGGCGTGATTGAAGGAACGCCCGGGCGCGGGAGCACGATCCCGCACTCCACCGCCCCCACCGGGGGGTCCGGCCGGGCGGGGCGGTCCCCAGGGGCGCCCGCTCCGGCCCGCGCCTCCCTCAAAGGCCGACTGGTCGCCTGGATCCGCGAGTTCATCCAGTTCGGCATGGTCGGGGCAACGGCCTTCGTGGTCGACTGGGGTCTGTTCAACCTCCTGCAGCACGGGCCGCTGGGGCTCCTGGCCGGGCACCCCAACACCGCGCAGTTCTGCGCCGCCGCCACCGCGACCCTGTACGCGTGGGTCGCCAACCGCCTGTGGACCTACCGCGGGCGCACCAGGGCCCGCGCCTCCCGCGAGGCCCTGCTCTTCTTCTTCGCCAACGCCTGCGGGATCGGCATCAGCCAGTTCTGCCTGCTCTTCACGCACCACATCCTCGGGCTGGCCTCGGCGCTGGCGGACAACGTCGCGGTCTACGTCGTGGGATTCGCCCTGGGCACCGCCTTCCGCTTCTTCTTCTACCACTACGTCGTGTTCACCGGGGAGCGCTGAGCGGGCCGATCCCCTCCGCCACTATGTGGGAGACGCTTCATTCGGACGATCCGCCTCCACCCGTCCGCGCGCCAGGCCCTAGGCTCGGAGTATGAGTGACGACCGGTCCGTTGTGCCCCACGGCCCCGAGGGGGCCACCCCCACTGGCGATCCCTGCCCCGCGCCCGCCGATTCGATCGCCACAATGACGACCATCGACGACACGGCGGTCGTCTTCGAGGGCGGCGGCATGCGCAACGCCTACACGGCGGCCGTGGTGAGCGAGCTCATCGCCGAGGGCATCAACTTCCCCCACGTGTCCGGCGTGTCCGCGGGGGCCTCCCACCTGTGCAACTTCGTGTCCAGGGACGCCGCCCGCTCCCACGCGACCTTCGTCGACCTCGTCGACGACCCCGAGTTCGGGGGCGTGGGCCACTTCCGGCGGGGTCAGGGCTACTTCAACGCCGAGTACATCTACGAGCGCATCTGCTACCCCGACGGCGCGATGCCCTTCAACCTGGGGGCCTTCCTGCGCAACCCCGCGCGCACGAACGTCGCGGCCTTCAACGCCTCGCGGGGGGAGGTGCGGTGGTTCACCAAGGACGAGATCTCCACCCTGGACACCCTGGGCCCGGTGATCCGCGCCTCGTCGACCCTGCCGATCCTCATGCCCCCCACCATCATCGAAGGGGACACCTACGTGGACGGTGCGCTCGGCCCCAACGGCGGACTGCCCTTCGACGCGCCCCTGCGCGACGGCTACCGCAAACTGCTGGTGGTCCTCACACGCCCCCGCGACTACGTCAAGCCCCCGCTCACGCCCAGCGTGAGCGCGCTGCTGCGCATGGCGTACCGCCGTTTCCCCAGCGTCCACCAGGGGGTCGCCCTGCGCGCCTCCCGGTACAACGCGGGCCGCCGATGCCTCTTCGGCCTGGAGGAACGGGGCCGCGCGTACGTGTTCTGCCCCGACAACCTGTGGATCACGAACACGGAGTCCCACCGTGAGCGCCTGGAGGCCACCTACCGCGCGGGCCTGGTGCAGATCCGCAGCGAGATGCCGGCGATCAAGGCGTTCCTGGGCCTGTAGGCCCCGCCCGGCGTCCGCCGCATCGTGCCGCGCGTTCCAGGTGCTCCCGCCGCGGTCCCGCCCCGGTGCTCCTTGTCGCGGGATTGCGACACGGCTGCGACCATATGGTCAAACGCCCCCGTTAGAGTTCACACATCGGCGCACGGAGCGCCGGAGTGAGCACAACGGGACAACACCGGAGGATGATCGACATGAAGGCACAACGGAGCGGAATGGCGCGCAGGGCGCTCGCCGCCCTGACCGCGCTCCCCCTGGCGTTCGCCATGAGCGCCTGCCGGATCGGCTTGGGCGGCGAGGGGGACAACGGCAGGAGCGCATCCGGCTCGGCCCCGGCCTCCTCGGCGTCGAATGGCGCTGCATCGCCCCAGTCGGGCCTTTCCTCCCAGGCGACCGGCGCCTCCAAGTCCCGCCCCTCCCAGGTCCTGGGCACCTGGGAGGGCAGTATCGACGGCGACTCCTACCGGGTGGACGTGAACTCCGTGGTGGTCAAGGACGGGGTCACGACGCTGACCGTGACCTTCGCCAACACAGGGGCGACGACAATCTACGGCTGGTACCTCGCTTTTGGGGGCCCTGACATGCTCGCCGACAAGGTGAAGCTTACCGATGTGCAGAACAATCTCGTGTACTCGCCAGGCAAGGGCGCGGACGGATCCTGCATGTGCAGTGAGGTCGACTCTGCCGCTATGGCTTCCGGCGAATCCCGCACCGTCTTCACGACCTTCAAGGGCTTGCCCGACGGGGTCAATGCGGTCACCGTGTCAGTCTCGAACGTCGCCCCCTTCGAGGGCGTCCCGGTGACCAGGGAGTGAGTGCCATGACCACGATGAGGAGGCGGGCGCGGGCCGTCACTGCCGCGGCCCTCGTGCTCGTGGCCGCTGTCGGCGCCGGCCCCGCCCTGGCCGCGGACGCAGCGACGGTCGAGTTCCCCGACCCGGTCAAGGTCGTCTTCTCCGTCGCCACCGTGGACGGTGCGGTGTCGACGGCGGAGCAGCAGAACGCCACGGTCACGACCCTGTCGGGGGATGTGAACTTCGAGGTTGACTCCGACCAGCTGACCGCCAGGGCCAAGGAGATCCTCGACTCCCTGGCGGCCGATTGGTCCAAGGCCAAGCCCTCCACGGTCACCGTGACGGGGCACACGGACTCGGTGGCCGACGACGCCCACAACCTCGACCTGTCCAAGCGCCGGGCCAAGGCCGTGGGAGACTACCTGGCGGGCAAGGTCCTGGGCCTGTCGCTCACGACCGACGGGAAGGGCGAGGCCGACCCCATCGGCGATAACGGGACCGACGAGGGGCGTGCTCAGAACCGGCGCGTCGAGATCCGCGCACAGAAGTGAGAACCCGCCGCACCCCGCCCCCACCAGCACGTCACTGGTGGGGGCAGGGCGCGCTCACATCGGGGGCGGGGGAATCCTCGTCGACGCGGCGCCCGCCTCGTCGGGCAGCGGCAGGGTCAGGACGACGCTGGTCCCCACGCCCTGGCGCGATGTGAGGCGCACGTGCCCGCCGTGCCTCTCGATGACGAGGCGCACGAGCGGCAGGCCCAACCCCGCCCCGGAGCGCCCCGCCGCGTTCGACCCGCGCGCCAGCTCCGCCCACACACTCTGGCGCTCCGCCTCGGGGATCCCGATCCCCGTGTCGGCCACCTCGATGCTCACACTGTTCTCCGACTGGCTGGCGCGCACCTCGATGCTGTCGCCCTCGCCGGAGTACTTCACCGCGTTGAACACGACGTTCTGGATGGCCGAGTACAGCAGGTCCGCGTCCCCGACGACGCGGGGCAGCGGCCACGGCGCAGTCGGGAACACCAGGGTGAAGTTCCGCGAGTCCCCCACGCTGGAGCGCGCGGCCTCCACGGCGTCGCGCGCCGCCTCCTCCAAGTCCACCAGCTCGTGCTCCAGGGGTGCGGAGGACAGGTCGGCCAGTTTGCGCAGATCCGTGACGAGCACGCCCATCCGCCGCGCCTGGGCCGCCACCAGCGCGGACGCCTCGTCGTCGCCGGGGGCGGTGGCAGCGAGGATCGCCGTCAGGGGGTTCTTCAACTCGTGGTCCAGGCGCGCCAGGAACTGCCTGTGCTCGAGGTCGCGGCGCGCGTCCGCCTCGGCGGCACCGGCCAGGCGCGCCCTGCGGAGCGCGGAGGAGACGAGCGCCACCGCCAGGGCCGCAGCCGACACAAGGACGCCGACGGAGGCCAGGACGGTGGGCAGGGGGACGAACGACCACACGCCCAGCCGCGAGCCGGCCAGCCACCACGCCAGGGCGCAGGCGCAGGCGACGGCGGCGGGCGCCAGGCACCACAGGATCCGGCGCGTCATCAGCCGACCCTCCCGATGAAGCGGTACCCCACGGAGGGGACCGTCTCGATGAACACCGGGTCGGCGGGGTCCTCGCCCAGGGCCGCCCGGATCTCGCGGATCCGGTGGTCGACCGCGCGCGTGGACGAGGCGAAGTCGATCCCCCACAGCACCGACAACAGGCGCTCTCGGGTGTGGAGCTCGCCCGGGTGCGTCATCAGGTAGTCGAGGAGCCCCATCGCCTTGGGGGTCAGCTCGAGTTCCCTATCGGAGAGGAAGGCGCGCCTGGAGAGGCGGTCGAGCACGAGTCCGCCACTCGTGACGCGCTCGGCGGCCGACAGGGGGCGCGGAGTGCGCAGGGAGCGGCGCAGCACGGCGCGGATGCGCGACACCAGCTCCTGGGGGTCGAAGGGCTTGGACAGGTAGTCGTCGGCGCCCTCGTCCAGCGCGGCCGAGCGCTCGAAGGAGGTGTCGATCTGCGTGAGCAGGATGACGGGGGTCCACGTGCCGCCCGCACGTATGCGGCGCACCATCTCGCGTCCGTCCATGTGGGGCATCATGATGTCGGAGACGACGATGTCGGGGTGGAGCCTGCTGTGGGCGGCCAGTCCCTCCTCGCCGTCGCGGGCGGTGTGGACCGTGAAACCGCAGCGGCGCAGGAAGGGCGCGAGGCCGTCGATGATCGCCGCCTCGTCGTCGACCAGCAGAACGGTGGCAGCCGCGCCCGCCGCGGGCTCCGCCGGGGAAGGCGTCCCGGTGCGCGTTGTCACGGCTGTTCTCCTCGGGTTCCGGTTCCGATCAGGTGCGCGCCGACGGTGGCCGCCGGGCGCGCCGTTTTTCAGGGTAGGTGACGCGCCCGGTGCTTGTCCACGCAGGTCCGCTGCGGGCCGGAGCCCGGTCCGTTGCCGGATTCGGGCCCCGCGCGTATCCGGGGAGCCCGCAGCGGACTGGGCCGCGCGCCGGGGCGGTCCCCCAGCGCGCGGCCCGGCGTGCCCGTCCGGCCGCGGGCGGCTACTCGGTGGCGAGCGCCTCCGCGGGGCTCACGCGGGCGGCCCGCCTTCCGGGCAGCCACGACGCCACCAGGGCGCTGAGCACCGCGACGACCAGGACGGCGCCGATCTGCGCCCACGGGAGCACCAGGACGGGGGTGACGTCGTCGAGGGGGACGGACAGCACGCCCAGCCACCCGAAGAGCACGCCCATGCCCAGGCCGACCAGCGCCCCCGTCACCGACAGGCACAGCGCCTCCAGCGCGAGCAGCCGCTTCATCTGGCGCTTGGTCAGGCCCAGTGCCCGCAGCAGTCCGTTCTCGCGCGTGCGCTCGACGACGGACAGGGACAGGGTGTTGGCCACGCCCACCAGGGAGACGATGACGGACACCCCCAGCAGGGCGATGACCGCCATGAGGACTTGGTCGATGACCCGCATGTACGTCTGGCGCTCCAGGGCGCTGCCGTCCACCCTCAGGGACGGGTCGAGCGTCAGCAGGGCGCTCTGCACCTCCTGCGCGTCGGCGCCGTCGGAGAGTTTCGCGATGACCAGCACCAGGGAGCGGTCGGGGGCGATCGCGGCCAGGTTCGAGGCGGAGACCATGACCTGGTCGGGGTCGGCCTTGTCGCTGTAGGAGGCGGTGAGGGACAGGCAGGAGCCCGCCGACCCGCACACGGTGAGACGAGTCCCGTCCAGGGCCGCGACACCGACCCGGGCGGTCTGGTCGTCCAGCTGCTCCACGTGGGAGTGGGCCACGGCCGTGTAGTCGGGTTGCCCGACCAGTTGGGCGTTGGCGGAGCCCGGGGCCGAGGACGACGGGAGGGCGGGGGAGCCGTCGGGGAGGGCAGCGGTGCCGTCTGCCGCGTACTCGGGGGCCGTGGCGGCGACGCCGTTCGTCGCGGCGACCTTCGCCTCGACGTCCTGTGCCAGGGGGCCGCCCGAGTTGGAGGCGACGCCCAGGTCGAAGGGCCTCGCGTCGTCGACCGCCGTCGTCAGCGTCTCGCGCAGGGAGGACGCCCCGACCATCATGGTGACCACCAGGGCCACGCCGATGACGATGGCGCTGCCGGTCGCCGAGGTGCGCCCCGGGTTGCGCATCGTGTTCTCGCGGGCCATGCGGGCGAGCATGCCCGGCCACGCGGCGCCCAGCAGGCGCGTCAGGGGCGGCAGGACCACGGAGAACGCCAGGATCAGGCCGAAGAAGGCCAGCAGGGACAGGCCGAACATGGCGAGGAAGCGGGTGGTGGTGTCGGCGGTGCCCGAGGCCGCCCAAACGCCCGCCAGGGCGCCCACGGCGATCAGCGCGCCGATGACGAGGCGCGCGGTGTGGGACTTGCGCGCTCCGGCCCCCGCCTCGTTGACGGGCGCGAGCGCGGCGATCGGCGGCACCCGCGAGGCGGACAGCGCGGGGAAGAGGCCGACGGCGGCAGTGAACACGGTGGCCGCCGCCCACACGAGGGCGAGCTGGATGTAGTCGGTGGCCGCCAGGGCCCCGGCGTAACCGGTGCGGGGGTCCATGACGGTCAGGGCTCCCGCTCCGAGGAGCGTGCCCGCTGCCGTGCCGATCAGGGAGGAGAGGGCGCCGATGGCCAGCGCCTCCAGGGTCACGAGGCGGCGGACCTGCGTGCGGGTGGCGCCCAGGGTGCGCAGCAGCGCGAGTTCGCGCCTGCGCTGCTGCAGGACGACCCGGAAGGTCGAGGAGACCACGATCGAGGCGACCAGGGCCGCCACTGCGGGGAAGATCATGAGCATCGCGGTCATGGCGGCGCCGCCGAGGTGGGCCTGTTCCAGGTCGGATTCCATCGCCGCCTTCGCCGTGGTGACATCGACTCCGTCGAGGCCGCTGAGGGAGTTCCCGATGGTGGAGGCCCAGCGCTCCTGCTCCGCGGTCGGCGGGTTCCCGTTGTCGTCCCCCGCCTCGTCCGTGGCGACCATGAGCGTGCCCGAGGGCGCGGAGCCCATGAGGGCGGTGAACCCCGCCTCGGTCGTGTAAGCGGCGGGCATGCCCGAGTTCGACGAGGGGGCGGAGTAGACGCCGGTGACGGTGAGGTCCTGGGCGGGGATCCCGTCGAACTGGGGGCGGGCGGTCACGGTGCCGCCCGCTTTGACGCCCAGGAGCGTGGCGGTGGAGTCGGGGAGGAGGATCTGGCCGGGCCCTGTGGGGTAGTCGCCCGAGTCGAGGGCGGGCCTGCGCAGGGGCTCGTCCATGAGGGGGGAGACGAAGAAGAAGGCGCGGGCGCCGTTCGCCTGGGCCTCGGCGGGCCACTGGGTGTAGGTGCCGACGGCCCGCACCCCGGGGACGGCGTGGAGCCTGGTGCGCGCCTGGTCGGTGAGGTCGGACAGGGATGCCCCCCCGGTCTGGTTCGAGTTGAAGGAGACGACGGTGGTGACGTTGGCGTACCTGTCGGTGACCCCGGCTCCGAGCTGGGAGACGAGGCCGCCCATGACGACCATGGTGATCGCGATGAAAGCGGTGGAGATGGCGACGGCCAGGCCGGTGGAGACGAAGCGGCGGCCGTGGGCGCGCAGGTTGGCGCGCACGAGCATGGTGTTCGTGGTCATTGCGGGCTCCTGGGTGTCAGCGCAGGGCGTCGGCCAGGGCGTACTGGTCGGCTCCGCGCAGGTCGGCGACGATGCGCCCGTCGCGGCAGACGAGGACGCGGTCGGCGTGCTCGGCGGCCCCGGTGTCGTGGGTGACCATGATGACGGACTGCTCCAGTTCGTCCACCGCGCGGCGCAGCAGGTCGAGGACTTCGGCGGAGGAGTGGGAGTCGAGGTTGCCGGTGGGCTCGTCGGCGACGATGACAGTGGGGCGGCTCATGAGGGCGCGGGCGACGGCGACGCGCTGCTGCTGGCCGCCGGACATCTCGGAGGGGCGGTGGCCGAGGCGGTCCTCGATCCCCAGGGAGGTGACGATCAGGTCGAACCAGTCCTTGTCGGGCTTGCGGCCGGCCAGCTGCATGGGCAGGACGATGTTGGCGCGGGCGTCCAGCGTGGGCACCAGGTTGAAGGACTGGAAGATGAAGCCGATCCGGTCGCGGCGCAGCCGCGTCAGCTCCGTGTCGCGCAGGATCGAGATGTTGCGCCCGCCGACGAAGACCGCTCCCGAGGTCGCCGTGTCCAGGCCGGACAGGATGTGCATCATGGTGGACTTGCCGGAGCCGGATGGCCCCATGATGGCCGTGAACTCGGCTTCGCCGAAGTCGACGGTCACGTCGTCGAGTGCGCGGACCTCCGTGTCTCCGCTGCCGTAGATCTTGGACACGTGCTCGAGGTGGACGATGTTGTTTTCCATACCCACTATGGTGGCGGGCCGACGGGGGCGGGGTCTATGGGCGTCCACCCTGGAAAGACCCTGATCGCACCCTGGGCGCGCGGAGGGGTGGCCCCCGGTGGCGCGCCGGGGCGGTCGCGGGCCCTACCAGCGGTAGCGGTTGATGGCGGCGCCCACGTCGATCATGCGGGGCCGGGCGACGAAACCCGGCCGCGCGCCGAACTTCGTGATCGTGTCGAGGCCCTCCGAGTTGAGCTGGCGCTCCAGGCGCGCCAGCACGTCGCGCAGGGAGGCGCGCCCGGCGAACTGCTCCAGGGCGCCGCGCACCAACCACGCGACGGCCTCGGTCTGGCCCTGGTCGACGATCTGCTCCACGTCGGACAGGTCGACCGTCTGCCGGTCGATGAGGAACCCGGAGTCGAGGGCCTTCGTCTTGGGGCGGTCTACTGCGGGTTTGCGCGCGGGGACGCGGTCCGCGGGCCAGGGGCGCCCGCCGGCGCCAGTGCCCGAGGGGGTGGCGGCCTGCGCGGACGCGCCGTCGGCGTCCTGGCCGGGCGCCGGGGCAGGGGACGCGCTCGAGGAGCCCGCGCCGCCCTCGTCCGGGGCGGGGGCGGCCGTCCCGCCCACGGGGGCGCCGCCGTCATCGCCGGGCAGGGGGCGGGGCTGCTCGGCCACGATGGCGCGCGCCCGCTCCGTGGCGTCGTGGCAGAGGTACGCGTCCATGAGTAGGACGCGGTCGGCCACGTCCAGGTAGTCGCCGGAGCCTCCGACCACCATGATGAGGGAGGTCCCCGCCTCGGCGAGGCCGCGCGCCCGGTCGACCAGGGGGGTGATGGGCTCGTGGGTGACCAGGGAGCGCATGCGGGCGTCCCGGATCAGCAGGTTCGTCGCGGAGGTGTCCTCGTCGATGAGCAGCAGCGGGGAGCCGAGCTCCACGGCCTCGCTGATGGCGGCCGCCTGGGACGTGGAGCCCGAGGCGTTCGCGGTGGAGAAGGCGGTCGTGTCCGCGCCGCCGGGCAGGCCCCCGATGAAGGGGGAGATGTCCACGTCGGTGATGGAGCGCCCGTCGGCCGCGCGGATCTTCATGGCGTTCGGCGTGGTCGCGACCAGTTCCCTGCCGTCGCCGGGGATGTGGGCGTAGACGCCGCGGGCGATCGCGGACAGCAGCGTCGACTTGCCGTGGTAGCCACCCCCGGCGATCAGGGTGATCCCCGGGGGGATGGCCAGTCCGGTGACCGCGCCCGCGTGGGGCAGGTCGACCGAAGCGCGCAGCGCGGCGGGCGAGATGAAGGGGACCGCGTCGGCGAGGGGCAGTTGGGAGACGCCGGAACGGCGGGCCAGCACCGCGCCGTCGGCGACGAAGGCCACCCAGCCGTTCTCATCGAGGGCCCCGCGCAGGGCGCAGTAGTCCTCGTAGGCCGCGATGTGGGTGAGCAGGCCGCGGCGCTTTGTGTTCGTCGCCTCGTCGTCGGTCACGAAGTCGAAGCAGTCCATGATGATGTTGGGCACGTCGACGTCGAAGAGGCGGGCAGCGGTGCGCCCAAGGATGGTGCGCCCCCTGGCGGGGAGCCGCACCTGGAAGCGCACCTCGACCCTGTCGGGGAGCACGAGGGCGTAGGACCGCTGGAGCACTTCCTGGCGGGGGCGCGGGATCTGGACGTCGCGGCCGGCGCGGGCGTGGGCGGCGTCGTAGAAAATACGGGCCAGGTAGTCGGCGGCCGCCAGGCGGGCCTGGGACGAGGCGAGGGCCTCGTCCGGCAGGCCCATGCCTGACGGCGTCGTCCATGCGCGCAGCACCGAGGGCGGCGCGTAGGGGTCGGACTGGACCCGGTCGATCGCGACCGTGAAGTCCCCATAATCCCATGTCCCCGCCAGGGAGCGGTAGGCCCCGTAGGGGCGCCCGTCCATCTGGGACAGTTCCTTCAGGAGATCGCGGTCGGTTCCGGTGCGCAGGCTCATACTCCCAGGTTAGCGCCTGCGGGGCGTCGTCGGCCGCTTAGAAGAAGCGGCCCCAGCTGCTGAAACTGCTCCAGAACCCCATGAGGACTATGACCCACAGCACCACTGCCAGGACGTCGACGCCGAGGCCGACGATCCCCAGGACTTTCCCGGTTCCCGCGTTGGGGATCGACGTGATGGGGAGCCCCATGGCGGTCACCTGGTTCTGCAGGTTCTGGCCCATGACCCAGGCGGCGATCCCCATGCCGACGGAGGCGAAGAGGAACAGCCAGCTGAGGTAGGGGATGAAGTTGCAGAAGGCGCAGATCAGGGACGCGAGGCCGAGGCCGAAGACCGTGCCGGCCCTGGACCGCAACTCGTACTCGGGTCCGAAGGACGACAGGGGCTGGCCGTACATGGGCTGCGGCTGGCCGTACATGGGCTGCGGCTGGCCGTAGCCGGGCTGTCCGTAGCCCTGTTGCGGTTGGCCGTAGCCGGGCCGGGGCTGTCCGTAGCCGGGCTGGGGCTGTCCGTAGCCCGGGTCGGGCGTGTAGGACGGGCCTGCGGGCTGCTGCGGTTGCGCGTAAGGGTTGTAGGGATCGCTCATTTTCGTCTCTCGATCGAGTTCCACGACCACGGGGATGGGAGCCGGCCCCCCGTGGGGCCGGGCGCACGTGGTTCTGGAAGGATCATAGTGCGGCGCGGGGCGCGGCGTCCATACGCGTGAGATCACGAACGTGTGTTCACTGGACGAACCAGGTGGTGGGCGCCGGCCGCCGCGGCGGCCGACGGGTCACAGCATGCAGGACACGCAGCCCTCGACCTCGGTGCCCTCCAGGGCCATCTGGCGCAGGCGCATGTAGTACAGGGTCTTGATGCCCTTCCTCCACGCGTAGATGTAGGACTTGTTCAGGTCGCGCGTCGTCACTGTGTCCGGGTAGAACAGGGTGAGCGACAGGCCCTGGTCGACGTGCTGGGTGGCCACCGCGTAGGTGTCGATGATCTTCTCCGGGCCGATCTCGTAGGCGTCCCGGTAGTACTCCAGGTTCTCGTTCGTCATGTACGGCGCCGGGTAGTAGACGCGCCCGATCTTGCCCTCCTTGCGGATCTCCACGCGGGAGACGATCGGGTGGATCGACGAGGTTGAGTTGTTGATGTAGGAGATGGAGCCCGTCGGGGGGACCGCCTGCAGGTTCTGGTTGTACATGCCGTAGCGCGCCACGTCGGCGGCCAGCGCCCTCCAGTCGTCCCGCGTGGGGACGCGGATGGACGAGGCGGCCAGCAGCTCGCGGCACTTGTCCGTGGTCGGCTCCCACGCCTCGTCGATGTACTTGCGGAAGAACTCGCCGGAGGCGTACGCCGAGTCCTCGAAGCCCTCGAAGCGCTCCCCCCGCTCGCGCGCGATCGCGCACGAGGCCCTGATCGCCTCGAAGAGCACCGTCATGAAGTAGATGTTCGTGAAGTCGAGGGCCTCCTCGCTCCCGTAGTGGACGTGCTCGCGGGCCAGGTAGCCGTGCAGGTTCATCTGCCCCAGGCCGATGGCGTGGCTCATCGCGTTGCCGCGGGCGATCGACGGGACCGCGCCGATGTCCGACAGGTCCGACACCGCCGTCAGCCCCCGGATGGCCGTTTCGATCGTCTTGGAGAAGTCCGGGGAGTCCATGGTCTTGGCGATGTTGAGCGACCCCAGGTTGCAGGAGATGTCCTTGCCCACGTGCGCGTAGGACAGGTCCTCGTTGTAGGTGGAGGCCTCGGAGACCTGCAGGATCTCCGAGCACAGGTTCGACATGGTGACGCGCCCCTTGATGGGGTTCGCGCGGTTCACCGTGTCCTCGAAGACGATGTAGGGGTAGCCGGACTCGAACTGGATCTCGGCCAGCGTCTGGAAGAAGCGGCGCGCGTTGATCTTCTTCTTGTGGATGCGGCCGTCGTCCACCATCTCGTGGTACTTCTCCGTCACCGGGATCTCGGAGAAGGGCACCCCGTACACGCGCTCCACGTCGTAGGGGCTGAACAGGTACATGTCCTCGTTCTTGCGCGCCAGTTCGAAGGTGATGTCCGGGATGACGACGCCCAGGGACAGCGTCTTGATGCGGATCTTCTCGTCCGCGTTCTCGCGCTTGGTGTCCAGGAACGCCATGATGTCGGGGTGGTGGGCGTGCAGGTACACGGCGCCCGCCCCCTGGCGCGCGCCCAGTTGGTTCGCGTAGGAGAAGGAGTCCTCGAGCAGCTTCATGACGGGGACGACGCCGCTGGACTGGTTCTGGATCTTCTTGATGGGCGCCCCGGCCTCGCGCAGGTTCGTCAGCTGCAGGGCGACGCCGCCGCCGCGCTTGGACAACTGCAGCGCCGAGTTGATGCCGCGCGCGATGGACTCCATGTTGTCCTCGACGCGGAGCAGGAAGCAGCTGACCAGCTCGCCGCGCGCCGCCTTGCCCGCGTTGAGGAAGGTGGGGGTGGCGGGCTGGAAGCGCCCCGTCATGATCTCATCGACGAAACTGGCGGCCAAGTCCACGTCGCCGCGCGCCAGGTACATCGACACCATCACCACGCGGTCCTCGAAACGCTCCAGGTAGCGCTTCCCGTCGAAGGTCTTGAGCGTGTACGACGTGTAGTACTTGAAGGCGCCCAGGAACGTGGGGAAGCGGAACTTGTGGGCGTAGGCCTGCTTGTAGAGGGCCTTGATGTCCTCCATCGCGTACTGGTCCAGGACGTGCTCCTCGTAGTAGCCCTCCTCCACCAGGTAGTCCAGCTTCTCCTCCAGGTCGTGGAAGAACACCGTGTTCTGGTTGACGTGCTGGAGGAAGTACTGGCGGGCCGCGGCGCGGTCGGCGTCGAACTGGATCCTGCCGTTGGCGTCGTAGAGGTTGAGCTGGGCGTTGAGCGCGTGGTAGTCCAGCTCGGGCGAGGGGGCTTCCTCTACGCCTGTGTCGGTGAAGTTGTCTGCCAAAACTGTTCCAGTCCTTCGCGAACTCTGGAGACGTCCTCGGGTGTGCCGAGTAGCTCGAACTTGTACATGTGCGGGACTCCCAGCTTAGCGGCGATGATGTCCCCCGCCAGGCAGTAGGCGCGGCCGAAGTTCGTGTTGCCGGAAGAGATCACACCTTTGCAGTGGGCGCGGTTGGCCGGGTCGTTGAGGAACCGGATGACCTGCTTGGGGACGGCGCCCTTGGTGTTTCCGCCGCCGTAGGTGGGGACGACGAGGACGTAGTCGTCGTCGACACTGAGGCGGGGTTCTTTGGGGCGCAGGGGGATCCGCGCGGCCGGGAGGCCGAGTTTCTCGACGAAGCGGCGGGTGTTGCCCGTCGCCGATGAGAAGTAGACGACGATGCTCATGCGTGTCCTTCCGTTGCGGCTGCGGGTGTGGTTCTGATCGACGAGGCGGGGCCGCCCCGCCACCGTTCTTCCCCTCGGACGCGCGCCTGGGTCGGTGGGCGGCGGGGGCGCTGGTGCCTCCTGGCCCCGATCCTGCCGGGGCGGACGCGAAAAAGTCCCGGCCCGTGGGGGCCGGGACCTGCGCTCAGGCCTGCAGGGCCAGGGGGGCCGCCTGGGCCGCTGCGGCCTTGATGCGGTCGGGCCGGAACCCGGACCAGTGGTCCTCCCCGGCGATGACGACGGGCGCCTGCTGGTAGCCGAGCCCCTTGATGTAGTCCAGGGAGGCCGCGTCCTGGGTGACGTCGATCGTCGTGTAGTCGACGCCCTGCTTGTCGAGCGCGCGGTAGGTCGCGTCGCACTGGGGGCAGCGGGGCTTGGAGTAGACGGTGATCGTCATCGGGGGCTCCTCGGTGGAATCGTGTGCGGTCCGCGCGGGCTCCCGCGCGCCACGGGCGCTCGTTGCGCCGCGTGGGTGGTGCTGGGCTCCGGCGCGTTCGCGGCCCGGTGGCCCGTGTTCGAGGACAACACTACACCTCGTGGTGGCATCCGCGCGCGACCCCTATATGTAGTGTTCGGGGGGTGGTCTGTGGACAGGGGTGTGGGCAGGGTGTTGATGGGGGCGCGCCCGGGGTGGGGGATGGGGCGGGCGCTGATCGGGCGGAGGCGGCTTCGGGCGCGCGGTAGCAAGGGCCGCGCGGTGGGCGCGGGTGGTGCTGGTGTGGCGCGTGGGGATTGTGGAGTGGGCGTGGCGCTGTGTGAACACCCTGTGGAAAACCTGCCTTCGCGTGACGGAATGTGATGCTCATTACTAGCATTTCCCGGCGTGTTGCAGTGCTGGAACACCGCATCTAGGGGGCGGGGCGCGCAGGGGCCCCTAGATGTAGGGGTGGGGGCCGCCTTCCGCGTGGGGCGGCCTCAACCCCGCCCCCGGTGTCCGCCCGGTGAGGGTGCTTTCCGCGTGCGGCGGCCTCAACCCCGCCCGGCACCCGCCCGGTGCCCTAGTGGCCTGGTGCCCCAGCGGTTCGGTGGTCCAAAATGCGTCTGAGTTTCACCGAATCCGCCCGGATCCGGTCAAAACCGTCAAGCCCAGACGCATTTCGGACCACTCCCGCGCGGCGCCCGTCGAAAACAGCGAGACTCAGACGCGTTTTGGACCATCCCCGCCCAGATTCGCAGTGGAGCCCGCAGGGGCCGGGGCGCCGAAAGCGCAGCGGGCGGGCGTGCGCCCGCATTGGGGTAGGTTACGGTGCATTGGGGCAGGCTATTGACCTGCCCCAATAGGTGGTTTCCTACCCCAATTCCTCCCTCCGCTCCCGTGCCGCCAGCGCACGCCCTACCCCAATGGTTGGTTTCCTGCCCCAATGCGCCCTGCCGGGCGACGCGGGGTGCGCGGTGGGCTGTTTTCACAGCGATACCTCCGCTTTTACGGCGCTACCACACTTTGCAAGCGTTATAACACTTGCAAAGTGTCGGTATCCCTTTGAAAACTCCACTTCGCTTGCAAAGTGATCCGAGTGTCCGCCCGACCGGCTGCTCGCATCCCGACCAACTGTTCCCCCGAGCCGCGGTTCTAGCACTCCACGACGTTGACGGCCAGGCCTCCCTCGGAGGTCTCCTTGTACTTCGAGAGCATGTCGTTGCCCGTCTGGCGCATGGTCTCGATGACCGCGTCCAGGGACACTGTGTGCCGCCCGTCGCCCCACAGGGCCATGCGCGCGGCGTTGATGGCCTTGACGGCGGCGATGGCGTTGCGCTCGATGCAGGGGACCTGCACGAGGCCGCCGACGGGGTCGCAAGTCAGCCCCAGCGAGTGCTCCATGGCGATCTCGGCGGCGTTCTCGACCTGCTCGGGGCTGCCGCCCAGCGCTTGGGCGAGGCCCGCGGCGGCCATCGCCGAGGCGGAGCCGACCTCGCCCTGGCAGCCGACCTCGGCCCCCGCGATGGAGGCGTTGGTCTTGATGAGGGCGCCGATGGCGGTCGCGGCCAGCAGGAAGGAGTGGGCGGCGGCGCGCCTGTCGCGCGCCCGTGCGGCCGACGGTCCGGCCTCCGCCTCGGCGATGGGGGCCAGTCGGACCCGTGACAGCGGCGCGCGGGCGCCGTCGCCCGTGTCGGGGCCCGCGCCCGGGGTGGCCCCCGCCTCGGGGCAGTGAGTGACCAGGTAGCCCAGGACCGCGGGGATGACGCCGGCCGCGCCGTTGGTGGGGGCGGTGACGACGCGGTGGCCCGCCGCGTTCTCCTCGTTGACCGCGAGCGCGAAGAGGTTCACCCAGTCCATGGCGCGCATGGGGTCGGCGGGCGTGGACACCCACGGCCCCGGGCCGTCGGCGGCGCGCGAGCCGGAGCGCCGGGCGAGTTTGGCGGCGAGCGCCCTGGCCCGGCGCGGCACGTCGAGGCCGCCGGGGAGGATCCCCTGGGCGCTGGTCCCGGCGTCCACGCAGTCGAACATGGTGTTCGCGATGCGGTCCAGGTGGGCGTCGACGACGGCGCGGGGGCGGACGGCCTCCTCGTTGGCGCGGACCAGCTCGGCGATCGACAGGCCGGACTCGGCGCAGGCGGCGAGCAGCTGGGCCGCAGTGGCGAAGGGGTGCGGCGCGGGCACGTCGATGCCGACGCCGGACTGGCTGGTGGCCAGGGACGCGACTTGGGGATCCGAGGCGTCGTCGTTGGTCTGGACCATGACGAATCCGCCGCCGACGGAGTAGTAGGTGCGTTGCAGGACGGTCCGGCCGCGGTGGTCCGAAGCGGTGATCGTGAGGGCGTTGACGTGGTAGGGCAGGACCGTGCGGGGTGCGAACCGCACGTCGGCGGCCAGGTCCAGGGGGACCGCCGTGCCGCCGGGCAGGGTGAGGGAGCCGGTGGCGGCCAGGGCGGGCAGCAAGGCGTCGACGACGTCGATGGCGACGGTCTCGGGGTCGTGCCCGGCCAGGCCGAGCAGGACCGCCCGGTCGGTGGAGTGGCCGCGCCCGGTCGCCCCCAGGGACCCGTAGAGGTCGACGGCGATGCGGGCGGGTTGGGCGAGGGCGGCCAGCTCCGTGGTGAAGGCCAGTCCCGCGCGCATGGGCCCGACGGTGTGGGAGGAGGAGGGGCCGATGCCGATGCGGAACATGTCGAAGACGGACAGGGGGTGGGGCGCGTCGGTGGCGGGGATCTCGCCCGATACGATGGCGGCCGCCGTGGGGCGGCCCGCGCGGTACTGGCCGAGGGGGGAGTCGAGGGGGACGGGGTGCGGGTCCATGACCACTATTGTGCCGGAGGCGGTGGGGGCGGGGCTTCCCGCGCCGCCGCGGAGAGGGACGACTGCTGCGGCCCCGGCGCGGGCTTCCCCGCCCTCCTGATCCGCGCTACGGTGGGGGCGACGGCTTTGAACACTGTCGGAGAAGGGGGTGATCGGCGTGGAGCGGCCATCGGACTGGAGTGCACTGGGATTCGACTGCGACCCCGTCCCAGGGGATCCGGTGGCAGTACGGGCCGGGGCTGTGTCGTGGACGGCTTTGGCCGATTAGATCAGCCACTGCGCGCAGTCGTTGCGGGCCCTGGAGGCGGGCGCGTCGCGGGGGGCCGACAGTGTTGCGGCCCTGCTGGAGGCTCGCGATGAGATCGTGGACCAGGTGGGGGTTATGGAGGCCCGCTACCGGCAGGCGGGCGCCGCGCTCGAGGAGTACGCGGTGGTCCTCGACCGGGCGCAGTCAGAATCCTTGCGGGCGTGGTACGCGGCGCGGGACGCGCAGGGCGAACTGGACGCGGCCGTCGGGCGGTCCGAGTCCTTCGCGCGGTCCGCGCAGGAGGCCGGAGCAGCGGGCGACGACGAGGAGCGGGCGCGTTGCACCCGGATCGCTGGAGCGGCCGAGGCTGACGCCGCCTGCGCGCGGGGCAGGATCGCGGCCCAGCAGCAGGTCGTCACTGCGGCCGTGGAGCAGAGGGACACGGCAGCCGTCCGCGCGATGGGGCTGATCGCGGCGGCGAAGGACGCCGATGGCGTGGCGGACTCATGGTGGGACGACTGGGGGCGGACCGTCGTGAAGTGGATGACGGCACTCGCCGAGGCCGTGGGCGCGATCACTGGTGTGCTCGCACTGGTGTTCGGATGGATCCCCATACTCGGGCAGGCGGTATCGGGGATCTTCCTCACGATCAGCGTCATTCTGGGGACCGTCGCCGCGATCGGCCACACGGCTCTATGGCTGGCGGGCGACGAGGAGCTGCTGACGGTGCTGGTCTCGGTGGCGCTGGCGCTCGTGGGGCTGGGGGCCCTGAAAGGAGCGGCCAGACTGGGGACGGCGATGTGCAAGGGCATGCTCAAACACGTCGAGTTCCTCGCGCGCGCGAAGGGCGCGGCCAGCTCGGTTCTGGGGAAGGTAGGGCTGCGCGCCCTGCTCCGCCCGGGAGGGGTTCCCGCTATTCTGCGCTATAGATTCAGGAACGCCATGGTCGGACAGCTCGGCGAGGAGAGTATGCTCGTGGGGCTGTGGCCCAAAGTGCGGTATACCATGTCTGAGTATGTGGAGGTGATAACTAGGAATACTAGGGCGCCTGATCTGACGGTCCGCCTCTTTGGGAATATGAGGCTTGGAGAAGTGAAGTTCATTCGCGACTTCTCGCCGGTAAAAAGGCTATGTGAGCAGATAGCAGACTATTCTGCTATTGCGGCAAGAGATGCAGGAGATGGTTTGGTGCACATTTTCCGTCCGGAGTTCTACACAGATCCAGAAACAGTGAGTAAATTCATGGAATGAACGACGAGGAAAGACGTGGGAATTCACAATTTGGCGTTTCATTCCCTTGAGGAGTACGTCGGCCTGCGGGCCGCCACGGAGATCAATGTGACCTGCCAGTTCGGCCAAGGGGTCAACCATTACTTCAGTGGTTGGGGCGGGTGAGCCTCCGTGTCGACATTTCTGTATTTTGACGTGTACGGGCGCCGGGCGCTGGAGGCCCAGGACGTGCGCGATGCGTTCGAGTCTTTCGGGTGCTGGGTGCGGCCGCTGTTGGACGGGACCTTCCAGGTGGGGGTCCGCGGCTTGAGTTTTTATATTGTTGACTATCCGTCCCCGGCGAGCCGTCCGGGGTTGGTGGAGTGGTTGGCCCGGGTGCGCGGCGTGCCCGCCTACACGCACTTGTACGGGGCGGAGATCGAGGACGTGCACCGCTACGTCGACGACTTCGACGAGGCCGACGCGCTGTGGGACGACATCTTCGGGGCTTTCACCCTGCTGGCCGAGCGGATAGGGGGCGTGTTCGTGTTCCTGGACTACGACCCCGCCCAGCCGACCGACTACTACGACGAAGAAACCGGGCAGACGTACAGGTTTCCCGATGAAGTCGACAGTGCCGCCGAGCCGGAAGGGCCGGTCGGACCGGCTTTGGATCTTGACTGGTACGGGCTGCTCTCTGTCACTCCGCATCCAGCCGGACGCTGGCTCGAGGCGTGTGAACGTTATTTCCCAGACTTGGTCCCCGACTACTATGATTACGAGCGGCGCCCGATTACCGCCGCCGCTCGTCGGTACCTTTTAGACCCAGACAGCAGGCAGGAGAATCCCGCGCTCATTCAATCCGGCTTCTTGGGGAGAATGGGAGCACGATTGCCGAGAATGTTCAGCGGCGGCGCGGGAACTGCGGATGTGAATCCCAATCCTGTCTACGGTTATGGGTGCAGAGTCCTGCTTCGGACAGTGGAAGAGCGCACGTCGTTGCGAGAATTCCGCAGGTTCTTCACCACCATGGCCCGTGAACTCCGATCAGAACTCGCGACCGGTCAAGTTCTTCGCGGTTACGCGTCAGATGGCGGGGAGGCGGTATGGGTGCCCGGTGCTGAGCAGCCGCGCTCCTTGGAGCTGTCCCGGGACTATGAGTTCTTGGGTTTGCCGTCGGCTCCTTCGTGGTGGGTGTGGTTGGGTCCTGATTGGGCGCGTGTGGTGAGCGGGTGGTTGGAGCGTGGGGCCCCGTCCTCGTGGGTTGTGGAGGAAACGGGTGATGGCGGTGTGTTCGTCCAGACTTCTGCCGAGCCGGTGGTCTGCGAGTCGGGGGCGGGGGCGTGGTTCCCGGAGGAGTTCCTTCCCACGGTGGGGCCTGTTCCCAGGAGGCGGCTGGTCGACTGGCTGCTGGGGGTCAGGCCCAGGGCGCAGGTGGGGCCCGCCCGCGTGATGCCCACCTGGACCAGGCCCACCACCGACGCCGACGCGGACGGGACCAACGGCCCTGACGCGGACGCAGGCGCGGCCCACAACCCCATCACTGGCCCTGGTGCGGACGGGACCACCGGCCCAGACGCGGACGCAGGCACAGCCCACAACCCCACCACCGGCCCCGGCGCTGGCGGGACCGCCGGCCCCGACACCCGGCCCGGTGCCGATGCGCCCGGACCGCCCCGAACGTAAGGTGGTCCCATGGATGACGCGAACAGCCCCGCCGCCCCCGAGCGCGTCCTCTACGCGCACCTGCCCGGGGGCGCCGGCTTCCGGGCCGACGCGCTCGCAGGGGAACCGGAGGCGCGCCTCGACTGGAAGAGCACCTGGGGGGACGAGGACGCCGACCAGGGCACCGTGTTCTCCTTGGCGCACAGCGGGGCGCCCGGCGGCGGGGGCACGCGCGTGGGCGACTACCGGGTGGTCCCCGTGCTCCCGTCGGAGGGGTTCGGGTCCCAGGAACTGGCGGAAGTGACGAACGACTTCAACGCCACCGTCAGGGCCCTGGCCGATAACCCGGTCGCCCTGCCCGTCGCCTTCGACGACTACGGGCGCCTCCGCCTGGTCGCCCACCGCAGGGAGGACGAGGACTTCCTGCGGCTCAGCGTCTACTCCACCTCCGCGGCCGTCCACGCAGACCTCGAGCGGGCCGGGCCGCTGTTCATCATCAGGCACGGGGCCAGCGTCATCAGGTTCCTCGACGAGCACTCCGAGCGGATCCTCTTCGTCTCCGTGGACCCCGCCTCCTGCCTCCGGCCGATCGAGTTCCCGGCCGGCCTGCCCCAGTACTTCGCCACAATGCCCCCGCCGCGCCGCGCGGACCGGCGGGAGGAGGGCTCCGGATGGGGGTCCGGCGCCGCAGGGGAGGGCCCGCCGCCCACCGGGTTCGTGCTCGACCTGTCCGACGACTGGGTGCGCGTCGGCCTCACAGTGGGCGCGGAGGAGCTCAAGGCCAGGGTGGACGGCCTCATCGCCGAGCAGACGCGGCAGTGGCCGACCACGATGGGGTGGCTGCGGGAGCGCACGCGCGGCTGGCTCCAGCGCACCTGCCTCCAGGCCAAGTCCAGCGGGGGCGTGGAGTTCGCCGTTCTCATGAACTCGACGAAGAGCAGGGAACCGACGCTGACCCTCGTCAACTACTGGCTCGCCCTTCCCAGGACCGCCGACGGGCCGCTGGTCCACGTGCGCGACTTCCTGGAGGAAACAGCCGACGATGACGACGAGATCGCGGTCATCGAGACGCGGGCGCGCCGCCTGCTGCGCTCCGTGCGCGTGCGGCCCGCCGCCCGGCGCGGGGGCGCGGCCCCCGAGCAGGAGATGCTCCTCGTCGACTACTGGATCGAGGTGCCGGGCGACCCCGCCTCTGCGGCGCGGGTCGTGTTCACCAGGCCGGGCGCGGACTCGCGCGACGAGGTCGTCGCCCAGTGCGACGCGATCGTCCGGTCGGCGCGGTGGGACGCCCCCGGGGCGGGGCCCGCTTGACGGGAGCGGGTCCAGGGGGGCCTCGGCGCGCCCCGCCCCGTAGACTGTGCCCATGAGCGAGAACCTGAGTTTCCCCGGGCGCGTCCGTGCCGACGCCGTCATCCAGTGCGCCATGGACATGGAGGCCGCGCCGCTGCTCCACCTCCTCGAACCCATGGGCGACGAGGAGACGCCCCGCGCGGTCCACGCGGGCGCCCCCGGGCGCCACGTGCAGCGCTTCGCCCTCGGCCTCATCGACGGGCGCACGGTCCTGGTCGTCACCTCCGGGATCGGCGAGGCGAACGCCGCTGCGGCCACCGCCCGGGCCCTGGTGCTCGTCGACGCCCCGATCGTGATCGCCGCGGGGACCACGGGCGGCCTCGCGCGCGACATCAACGTCGGCGATATCGCAGTCGGCGTGAGCGCCGTCTACGGGCAGGCCGACGCCACGGCCTTCGGCTACGCGCTGGGGCAGATCCCCCGGATGCCCGTCGACTACTCCTCCTCCGAACGCGCCGCCGCCAGGTGCGACGCCCTGGCCGGCCTCGTCAACCACCCGGTGCGGGTCGGGCGGATCGTCTCGTCGGACTCCTTCTGCACCGAGCAGGTGGCCGAGCCGATGCGCCAGCGCTTCCCCGACGCCATGGGCGCGGACATGGAGACGTGCGCGATCGCCCAGGTCGCGTGGAGCTGCGGCGTCGATTGGATCTCGCTGCGCGCAGTGTCCGACCTGTGCGGCCCGGGCGCCGACCAGGCCTTCCACATGGACGGCGAACGCGCGGCCGCCCACAGCGCCGAGGCCGTCCGCGCCTACCTAGCCCTGCTGTGAGGGGGCGGGTATGATGCGCGTCCTCATGGTGTGCACCGGCAACATCTGCCGGTCGACGATGGCCCACCAGGTGCTCGACGAGGCCGTGGCGGCCGCCGGGCTCTCCGGCGCGGTCCGCGTGGACTCCGCGGGCGTGTCCGACGAGGAACACGGCAACCCCATCGACCCCCGTGCCGCCCGCGTGCTGCGAGCCCACGGGCACGGCGTCCCCGACCACCGCGCCAGGCAGGTGCGCGCCAGCGAGCTGGCCGACTGGGACCTGGTCCTGGCCATGACGTCGTCGCACTACGCGGCGCTGTCACGGCTGCGCGACCGCGCCCGCCCCGGCGGGGCGGCTCCGGAGATCCGCATGTTCCGCGACTTCGACCCCCAGTGCGCGCACCTGCCCGAGGGGCCCGGCCGGGACAAGGACCTGCCCGACCCCTGGTACGGGGACTACGGGGACTTCGTGGACACCCTGGCCGTTATCGAGCGCTCCACACCTGCGCTGGTCGACTACGTGCGCCCCTAGGGCGTATCGCGTGTGCGGGTGCGGTGGGATCTTTCGGGTATTGTGCCCCCGGCAAGGCCCACTTCCGGCGGGGGTGCCCGCGCCAGGCCTCGCGCCCGCCATGCCGCGGCCTCGGCTCCCGACGACCCGACCAGGTGGCCGGTCGGCGAGGTGACCCGACCCGGCGGGCTGTTTTGCAAGCGTTGTTCCGCATTGGGGTAGGAAACAGGTCATTCGGGCAGGTTAGTAACCTGTCCCAATGAGGGCTAACCTGCCCCAATGCTTGGTTTCCTGCCCCAGTGTCGTCCGCTGGGCACTGGAGGGCGCGGCTGTGGTGCGGCGGCACGGCTGCGCCTGGCCCAAGGGCGCCTGGGTCCGGGTGCGCGCCCGCGTCTGCGCCACTTGGGCATTGCCCGCACCACTTAGGCCCCCGACACGCCGGGAGAACCAGGGCCCATTTGGGCCTAAGTGGCGCAGTGGAGCCCTAAGTGGTGTAGCGGTGCGCTAAGTGGTGCAACGGCGGGCTAAGTGGTGAAGCGGCGCACGAAGCCGCGCAACCGCGAGCGAATCCCGCAGCACAGCGTACGAAGCCGCCCAAAGCATCGACAACGAGCCGCACACGCAGCCCCTCCCCACAACCACGCACACAAAAGGACCGGAATCAGACAACACGGCCTAGTCGGGCACGCACGTAAGGGGACTGATTTCCGAAACACACTGCGCATACAACGGCTTGATTCCGCCCTTGTACGCGGTCGCATGTTGCGTAATTCCGATCCTTGTGCGCGTAAAACGGGGCTGCGCGGCGCCGTCTACACTGCGCCCGATTGCCCGTCAGATGATCGTCCCCCGTCCCAGGTGGGCGCGGTTGAGGGGGAGGGCGCCCCTCCCGGGGCCGGTCCGCTGTCCGGTGTGGGCGCCCCTCCCGGGGTGGGGGCCGGGTCCGGGGCCCCGACGCGCAGGACCACTAGGGGCTCGCCCGTCGGCTGGGCGGACCCGCCCTGGGGCTCGAAGGTCAAGAAGA